>Ga0325411_1006536_pt1 | contig 12792 bp, 8 predicted proteins | sample PopdelMetagenome_13_FD_206181 | JGI IMG/M metagenome (GOLD analysis project Ga0325411, IMG submission 206181) | Populus deltoides microbial communities from Bellville, Georgia, United States - Xylem-PdIQD-R4 | ecosystem: Host-associated > Plants > Phyllosphere > Stem > Wood/Secondary xylem... | reverse complement strand
AAAAAATAATATTTACATTGTACTAAACACTTTTTAATTTATTTTAAATAAATCCATTAAATTTATTTGAATGTTGGGCTTAATCTTGCTGGGTTACAAAGTTTTTCTATTGAAATGGGCTTATAAGTCTTTTAAATGTATGATCATCTCTCGATATTGATTTACTAGCACATATTTGAGTATATATCAAGTAAATTAATTTTCGTTGATTTTCCCCCTCTTCATCAAATCCATCACGGGAAGAATCCAAGTTAAAGGAAATTGGTTAATTTAAATCATATCTTAAAAACTCATCTAATAACTTAAATTTTTTTAATTGAATTGGTTGTTTAATATCAACAAACAAGGCAGGAGTTCCCATGGACATTTTCAACAGTACAGACATGCAAATGAAACAAGGTCATTAGCTTTCTTGGTTAACCATGCGGACCTGCTAGGAGCAGGATGATTCAGACCTAACATATGCAGCGTCATTTCCCAGATTTGTACACTGCACAGAATAATATTATGGCAATATAGAACATTGGTTACTTCTTACGCTTTGGACTTGAATCGAGGTCCCGCTATTGGATAGATCCCAAAACCGTCGTCGCAATGAATAGCATTGTGAAATAAATAGCCTGCTTGTGTTATCGCTAAACCAGTAGCTTTTAAAAGGGCATGCATAGCCCAAGTACAGGCAGCACTACAGCTTTGAGCTCCCTTGTGGCTGCTGTTTTTTGGAGAAGAATCAGGAAAATTGAAAGCAACTCTTACTGCAGAAGGCTGCTTAGCTGCATCAGAAGATATCTTTATACCATCATGAAGGGGTGTTTCGGTAGTTTGAAAGAAATTCATATCATCAGGAGTTAAAAAACTGGGTGGAGATGCAGAACCGCAAATAAAAAGGACCAGATCATTGATCCACTTTGATTTCAAAAGTATGTTTATCATACAACCTGAGCTTTAAATCTTCACGCATGTCCTCCATCAAAACGACAAGACATCGCCTGATCAACAGATGCAGAGACAGATGATTATCTTTATTACGTGTTCCAGCAACAAAACCCGAAGGGGTGGTCCAGCGGCAAATCATCTAGGGTTTCCTCCCTCGTGTCTCAAGTTCGATCACAGGAATTTAGTTTGATTTAGTTTGGCGAGCGGAAGATAATTGTACTCAGAAATAAAAAGGGTAAATTGTAGAAGCTGCATTAACACTTATTACAGCGAATTAATTCAAGTTCTACAAACTTTATATTTATTAAAAATTTAAATAATTATTAATTTTAAAATTTATAAATTAATTAAAATATACACAAACTAATATTCATGTTAATTAAAAATAAATACCATAGAATAATAACATTAATAATTAATAAAAGTAAAGGAATGTTTTGAACATGAAATTAACCATAGGGAGCAGAACCCTGCAAGCATTGACCCAAAAACAGTCTTCTAGCTTCCTGCTTCTCTGTTCTGTCATCTCTTCGCTGTAGATAATACTGTTCATCTTGCTCGCTCTCCTTCTCAAGGGTAGGCCACCAGTAATCCAAGCTGGTCCTCGTCAGTTTCAAATCTTCCCACTGCATTCCCATGTTCCTTACAGTCTCACAAGCGCGGATTATTGACTTTGTGGGATCCATGAGATAGCCAGTCCTTTAAGTTCTTATGGAGATATGGTGGTGCTGGTCCTTTCGTTCTTTTGAAAACGACTCCTAGCTCTTGGTCTGGGTGGTGACGGTGACAACGGCGTCTGATTTGATCATTTGGAAAAGGAAGGAAAGGAAAGGATTGCACATGGTGGTGGGGACTCCCCTTCAACTCTTTTGCTTGGTTCACAGGATTAGAGAGAGCATCTCCAATCAATCTATGCTATAAGAATCTTCCTTTGAATGCTAAGTGTGTGGAGGTCCTTTCTTGTGAGTGCTGCTCTTCTTTTAATATCAGGAATTTCTTTTGCAAATTAGTACATTTCAGAAAATAAAAAACAATTCAATTTGAATGAATAGTTCAATTAATATTTACTAGAAATATCATAAACCTTAATAAATTTAAAAGGTTGCTTTATTACTAGTAACGCAAATGTTTATTTTTTTTTTAATTTCTTGTGTTATTGATAATAAATTCTTAATTATCTAAACTCTGCTATTTTTTTTTAAAATTCAACTATGCTGGTTCGAAAAGAAAAAAAAAAATCTCTGCTGAAGTTAATTTTTCTTTAAAAAAAGAAAACTATTTTCTTGGAATAAAATCATTAGCTCGACAAGGGTCTCTTAATTTGTGCCTTCCGAATAATATTTTTAAATTATCACTTGTTCGATGTTGTATATATTTTCCATTTAATATGTTTATAAGCTGTCATCGCCATGGCAAGGGACACTCTCACAGCTCTCCCCAATGTTCAACCTTTTCCATTCCAGCGTCAGAGCGGTATGTTTTTTATTTAAAAATATATAGACCTGAAAACATAAAAAAAAAATATTTTAAAATAAAAAATAAAAAAAAATTCAAATTTCTTTCGATCTCACCTTTGGATTATTACTCCATAGTTGTATCTGGTCAGTTAGCTATGACCCATGCATGGTTCACTATCACCAGTGTCAGTCTATCACAAGTGGAAGAAAACCATTTATGGAAGAAAACAAGGGATTAAATGTCGTATAACACTAGCTTGCTGCAGCTTCTTAAATATGAAGTCGGAAAGATAATGATGTTGAAATTTGAGGTGATGATTACTTGCTCAGAGTGCTAACTAAGCACGTAAAATAGGGATTTGACTATCTTCAACCAGGGAATGACTAAATTCTCTGTATTGCTTAGAAAATCGATACCGGAGGAGCCAAATGTTCAATTAGGGAATTGACTAAATCATAAGTGAAAGATTATTTAATGGAGTAGCAAAATGAAGAGTGCTGTCTTCCAGGAATATATTATCAGAATTAAAATTTCAAAAGTGATTTTTTTTTTAATTTTTGATATTATCACATTGGAATCATGAGAGGGTGTGAGAATTGAAAAAAAAGGCCCAAGAACTTACACTTGCTGATTGCGCACCATATGGATTCCTTCACTAAAATGTTTTTTTGTCATCTTGGAAGTTTATTCCTTTAAGCTCCTCGTGTTCAACCTGCAATTCAAAATTATTGACAGAATGATTAGAAAACTAAGTAAAAATCAATAACAAATCAGGAAAAAAAAAAGAGAGTAAAGTATTGAAAACAGACACGAACCATGACACACCCCAAAAAATAGAACAGAGAAGGAAACTGTTTGCAACGGGAACTATGAAAAGCGAACTAGGGAAGACGATACAGATCGATAACGCAGCAACACATAAATGACGGGTGATGGGCACGTTAATATATCAAGTCACGAGAAAAATAATGGATAAGGAGGAGAGCTCGGCACCCAACGCAACTAGGAAGGATCTGGCAAACAACATAAGGCATCTACTGGACGCGAATGGCAATGGAATTGGCACGGAACGAAAGAAAGAGCTGTTATGCACAGTACGTAGTACTGGAAAAGATGATCCAAAACCCACCATCACAAAAAGCTTTTGAACCCAAATGAAAACATTGGACTGGAAATTCATTCATTTTCAGGACCAAAAAAAGCAATCCCTTCTTAACGATTTACAGTCACCAAATACATATATCTCATGATCATCTTAGCTACTGCAAGCTCCAGTATTCCCCTTTCCAATTCTATTTTTCTTTAGTTATATTATACGTTGTTCTTTCCATTTATATATGCCAAATATGCCCGGTCTCAGTTCAATTGAGTCTGCAGTTATTGCCAATGATTCCCGTTGTGAACAAGGTAGATATGGCCAGGATTCCCATGAGCATGGTAACCATATTGATACTGAGGAGGCGGAGGAGTCTTCTTCTTTGAAGAAAACGCTACTGGCTTCGACATCTGATGATAGTAGCACCTTGGAGTGGTAGAAGTTGAAGCAATGGTGGCACCACCATAGCTATTAGAGGGTGAGGAGGGGGAGGAGGAGGAGGAAGAGGATGAGGATGATTTGGAAGAGGAAGAATATATTTTTTTCGGGAGCGAAAGGAAGGCCCTGATCTTTAAAGATGAAGTCGGGGTTGCTGCTCCTGCTCGATCGTATTCCTCGATGAGATTTGCTAGATCCTCATCCGAGGTGATCGATACCAGAGCGTCTAGATCTTCTTTTGGCAACTGACAACGGAGACTCACTGATGTGCCACACAACTCTCCAAGCTTCAACAATAACTCTGTATGCCACACATGCAAAAATATTCCACCCCATATCACTTACTCCATCATTATATATCCACACACATACATAACAAAAGCATAATATTTGATACAGGTAAAGCTAAAAAATGAATTACCAAAAGAAATGGAAAGGGGAGATGGTGGAAATTCATATAGAAAACACTGACCAGCAAAGGAGATGGAACGGTCGACGCCGATGACACGGGTCTCGCCACCTTGATAACGGAGTTTACCATCGGGAAAACGGGGGATGATCTTGCCACCATAACTGCAGAGGAACTTGATGGTGGCGGTGGCAGAGGAGGGGGCTCTGAGGTGAAGCTTGGTGGTGTCAAGTGAAGGTCCGACCATACTTGAGCAATAAGAGAAATGGGGTCCAGTCGATCTAGTGAGAGGAGGAGGGAGAGAGAGCTAGCTAGTTTTGAGAAGCGAAGAGGTTGAAGGAAGATGCTAAGCTAGCTGCCTTAGAGCTGCCTCTTCAAGCCTAACTATGGTACTCTTCTTCCCGTATTTATAGAAATGGTTCCTTGCTAGGGGAGGGTGAAACTTTGAGTGTGGGGCTCAGCTTACGTCAGTTAAGATTCCTTGAGAGTCCACAGTCTGGGATAAAGAGTAAAGTTAAATAACTTCAAACCATAGACTTTTTGACTCCTTGTCGTCGGTCTATAACGGGCTTGTTAAAAGGGCGTTTGGGATGTTGCTTTAAAATTTGAATTTTATTTTTTATAAAATATTTTTTATAATTTTTTTTATTTTTTTATGTATTAATATTAAAAATATTTTTTAAAAAATATATTTTTAAATAAAATGCACCTTAAATGTAACCTTTAACACATTTCTAAATGGATGATTAATAAGTTAAGCTCTAAAAAAAAACTTATTTGTTTTGTATCATAAATTTAATATTAAAATACCATAAGTTTTGAAAAATCCTTAAATTAGGTTTTGAAATATACTTTTATTTTTAACTTATTTTTAAATCTTATATTATGTTTTCTATTTATAATTTTATTTTTTATTTTTTTTTAGTTTAACGTGGGTGTCCGGGCCAGCTTGCGCGTACCTCGACTAATCCCACAGGCCCTGAAGTTAACGACCATGTAAGCCTCCAATGGGAATCATATGAGCAACCACCTTGTAAATGTTGGATTCTAAACTATTCATAGAGAAAAAAACGAAGCCGGAGTCGTTACATTTAGGCTGGGTTCAAAAATTATTTTCAAAGAGCATTTACTTAAGAAATTCGATGATTTTTTTAATATAAAAATAATTAAATTAATGCATTTTACGCACAAAAATATTAGTATAAAACCATTTAGACACTACTAAAATACACAATTATTATTAGCTACAGTTTACACAATGAGCTCTTCCCACTGATTTTGTCGTTATTCTCACTTAAATCTCGTTTATTTGTTGGGAAGTAGTTTTTTTTTTAAGTGGTTTTCTTGAAAAGTAAATTATTTTTTGATGATTGGTAATGTCATACAAAATAAGTTGAAAAATATTTTTCAGTATTTGGTTATGTCATAGAAAATGAGTTGTAAAATAATTTATTAATATTTTTTAAGTTTATTAAAATAATAAGAAACAAATTTTACAAATTAAAAAGTTGAATGAGAATGGAATTGAAAAAAAATATAATTTCATAAATTATCTCAAATAAAATAAATAACAATTAAAATAATAGAGATCGAATCTAACATTTAAAAAAAATTAAAGATGATGAAATTAAAATAATTATAATTATAATTTCAAAAATTATTTTAAATAAAATAAGTAACAATCAAAAGCATGAGGATCAAATTTGATAGATAAAAAATTTTAATTAAAAAAATAATAAGAGAAAAGAAAATAACAATTATAAAAATGAAGACTAAAATTAATATAAAAATCAAATTAAATCAAATTCTAAGAGGTGAAATTGAAGAAAAAAAAAGAATTCAAAACAAAATATATAGCAATCAAAAGTTTGAGGATCAAATTTGTTATAATCAACAAATTATATGATATTTCTAAATTTATCACAACTTCTGAAAAGTGTTTTCCGTCCAAAATAAAAGGAAAACACTTTCCTGAAAACCAAGCCAAATTTTTATTTGACTGGAAAGTGTTTTCTGTTGACCAATTTTTCTGATAACAAATAAACACAGGAAAGTTTGGAAAGTGATTTCCAAAAAACTACTTTTCGTCAAACAAATGAGGCCTTAAATAGATAATTGCATATATGAGTACAACAATATATATATATGTATATATAATTCCTTGTATAGCCTATAACAACTATTTTCTTATCTCTACTCTTGTAAAGCTTTTCTATATAATGAAACTCCAATGACATAAGCAGTTGCTGTGGTTGATAATTACTGGTTTATAAAACCTTTACATGGTATCAGAGCCATAAGATTAACCTCCATCCGATCCTATGGCCTCAGAAAACTCTTCTTCTACTCTCTCCTTCAACACCATAGTTCACATGGTTACTATCAAGCTATCCTCCACCCTTTCTCCTTTGGCGCAGTCAAGTGGTTCCTTTGCTGCAATGCCCAAAACTTTATGAAATATGTTGATGGCTCAACACCAATGCCTTCTGCTGCCGTTGATCCTACATCCCATAATCTTTGGAAGCAGTTTGATCAACTCGTCATGAGTCTTCTGCTTTCCTCTCTCATAGAGGAAGCACTTTTTATTACCATTTGCCTTACAACATCGAGAGATGTCTGGAACTCTCTTGAAACTACTTTTAGCCACAAATCTAAAGTCTGCGAACTTCAAATAAAAGATAAACTTCATCTCATGAAGCGTGGCTCTCGTAGTATTTATGAATACTCTCAAATATTTAAGGCTCATTGTGCTCAATTATTAGCAATGGGACGTCTAGTTGAAGACACTGGCAAGGTGCACTGGTATTTACGTGGTTTAGGCCATGAATTTTCAACTTTCTCCATCACTCAACTCTTTTTAACCCCTATCCCAAGTTTTAAGGATATTGTTCCTAAAGCAGAGAGCTTTGATCTTTTTTCGAAGTCTATTGATCATAATACAGGGGTTCCTGCGTATATGGCAAATTTCTCTCTTGCAGCTTCAAACCGATATGGAAGACCAAACAACTATCAACACAAATATAAAGGAGGACCATCAAAGGGAGGAAATCATAGCAAGCAATAGTATAAATGTCCTCCTCGATGTCAAATATGTCGTGAGGAAGGACACTATGCCACGGATTGCAAACGCAGATACATCAAATCTGATGCTAATCTTTTTGAAGCTCTTGCTAACTGTACCATTAGCAATGAACCTGCAGATTGGTATACAGACACGGGTGCATCAGCTCACATGACGACTGATGTATCTCAACTTGATAAGGTGGAACCTTACACTGGTAAGGACAAAGTTGTAGTTGGTAATGGATCCTCTCTACCCATAACATATATTGGTTCTTGTTCTCCAACTCCCACCCTTCAATTAAATGATCTTCTTGTCGTCCCAACCTTAACAAAAAAATCTGCTCTTTGTAAGTAAACTAACCAATAATTATCCTTTATCTGTCTCTTTTACTGACAATGATTTTATCATACAGAATCTCTAAACTCAAAAGGTGGTGGCAAGCGGTAACCGTGTTGATGGTCTTTATGTACTGAAGCGTGGAAACCAAACCTTATCTACTATCATTACAAAATCAAGTATTTGTAATTCCTTTGCAATTTGGCATGCACATTTAGAACATGTCTCATCCACAATAATTTCCATTCTTAATAAACAAGGTTCTATGCCCCTCACTTCTATATTGCCGAATCCATCTCTGTATGTTAGTTGTCAAAAGGCTAAAAGCCATAAACTGCCATTTCCAACAAGTGACAATCGCTCTAAAACCATACTTGGTCTCATACATTGCGATCTATGAGGTTCAGCACCCATAACTTCCATCTCAGGATATCGATATTATGTTATCTTTATCGATGATCACTCACGTTTTACTTGGTTCTATCCATTAAAACACAAAACTGATTTTTACCAGACATTTATCAACTTTCAATCTCTGGTTGAGAATCAATTCTCAACAAAAATAAGAATTTTTCAAAGTGATAGGGACAAGGAATTCATCAGTAAGAATTTACATTCTCATTTCACTAAATGTGGCATTCATCACCAATTCTCTTGTCCCTATACACCATCTCAGAATGGTAGAGTAGAGAGAAAACACAGGCATATCATAGAAACAAGTCTCACAATGCTTTTTCATGCCACTGTCCCTCTTCATTTCTGGGTTGAAGCCTTTAGTACAACAGTCTTCATTATTAACCACTTGCCAACACTAGTCTTGAATGAGACATCTCCTTTTGAAATTCTATAGGGTAAGTCTCCTTTTTATGCTACCTTTTGAATTTTTGGATGCTTATGTTTTTCGAACTTGCGAGATTATGCCAAACACAAGTTTGAACCAAGAAGTCTTCCCTGTATTTTTCTTGGTTATCACACTTTCTACAAAGGATTTTGATGTTTTAATCCTGTCTCTCATCGAGTGTTTGTCACTCGACATGCTTGGTTTGATGACAATATATTTGCATTTTTTTTTCTAGTATCCAACCTTCCTCTGCAATCTCAGATTTTATTGCCTTCCATGATCCCACTTCATCACATTCTGTTATGCCCAGTACTAACTCTTCTGCAAGATCTTCATCTTCACAATCAATAACTTTGTCTATGTCGTGTAAATCATGTGCTTTGGAATTGCTTTCATCTCCAAGCTCATCAATTTCACTGCCACATGTCTCTACTCCTCTAGAAGAGTCACTTCCAGCAATCCTAATAGCATCAGCTTCACATTAGAATTCTCATCCCATGATAACTCGTGGCAAAACAGGCATCTCCAAATCTAAACATTACAGTTATGTTTGTCAGATCTCATCATCTTCTTTATTATCGTCTCTTTTAGTCATGAAGGAACCAAAGGGTTTCAAGAGTGCTTCTAAGTTCCTAGAATGGTTTGCTGCCATGGAGGATGAAATATGTGCTCTCAAGCTCAATTAAATATGGGAACTAGTTCCACGACCACCTGCTACTAATGTGGTTGGATCTAAATGAGTTTTCCACATCAAATACCATTTGGATGGTTCCATTGATAGGCTTAAAGCACGCTTTGTTGCCAAAGGCTATACTCAACTCTGTGACCTTGATTTTAATGACACTTTTAGTCCAGTGTTGTTCGGGCATCAATAGTTCGCATTGTTCTCTCTATTGCGGTATCTTGTGGATGGAACATTCATCAACTTGACGTAAAAAATGCATTCTTGCATGTTCTTTTACAAGAAAAGGTTTATATGGAACAACCACTGGGTTATGTTGATTCCTCTCATCCAAATCATGTTTGTAGTCTTAAAAAGGCAATCTATGGTTTGAAGCAAGAACCAAGAGCATGGTTCCATCGGTTTAGCCATTTCTTACTCGTTGGTGGCTTTAATTGCAGTAAAGCTGATTCCAGTTTATTTGTTTACTTAATAGCCCACGAGATCATTTACTTACTATTATATATCAATGATATTATCATCACAGACAGCAATGTGTCTCTCATTGATACTTTCATTCACAAGCTACGTCAAGAGTTCTCCATGAAGGACCTTGGCACTTTGAATTATTTCTTAGGCCTAGAAGTCACTCATTCTGCAACTGGGATATTTCTGAGCCAATTAAAATATGCAAGAGATCTTCTACTTCGAGGTGACCTCTTTGATTCCAAGCCGGTTGGAACTCCCATGATTGTTTCCCATCATTTAACCACTGATGGCCATCTTTTTTATTCACCAACTACCTATCGATCCTTAGTTGGTGTACTTCAATATCTAACCATTACTAGGCCATATAACACATGCAGTAAACTCAGTAAGTCAATTCATACATGCTCCAAGAGAACACCATTTTCAAGCTGTAAAAAGGATCCTCAGATATGTTAAATGAACTCTGCACTTTGGTCTCAAAATCACTTCATCCACCACCTTCAACATCTCAGCTTTTTCAGATGCCGACTGGGCTGGCTGTCCATTACAAGTCGATCAACATTTGGTTATGCCATATTTTTTGGTGATAATCTAGTTTCTTGAACATCTAAAAAGCAATCTACCGTATCTCGATTTTCTGCAGAATCTGAATACAGAGCATTAGCCCTCACTGCAGCTGAGGTCAAATGGTTGTTAAACATTCTTCAGGACTTACAGATTCAGCCACCAGATAGGCCCACTCTACTTTTTGATAATGCCAGTGCCATTTTCATGTCTCACAATCCGGTAGCTCGTAAGCGATCTTGGCATATTGACATTAATAATCACTTTATCAGCGAGTTAGTATGCAATGGTGTCTTAAGGATTCAACATATGCCATCCAACTTGCAAATTGCAGACATATTCACTAAAAATCAATGAAAATCTTTGTTTATGCTCTTTAGATCCAAGCTTCGCGTGTTACCAACCATGCTTGACTTGAAAGGGAGTATTGGCGATAACACAGACCCATTTCCTGCAGACAATCAAGGAGAGAATCAGTCCAAGCATTAAAGAGAAAATCATGGCATTATAGTTGATTGTGCAACGTTTAGGAGTTGATTAATTCTAATTATAGAATGTATAGATATAATTCCTTTTATAGCATGTAACAACTATTTCCTTATCTCTACTCTTGTAAAGCTTTTCTATATAATGAAACTCCAATGCCATAAGCCATTGTTGTGGTTGATAATTACTGGTTTATAAAACATTTACATACATCATTTAGAAATGCATTGTAACATTTATTAAAAAAATTATTTTTAATATCAACAAATTAGAACAATATGAAAACACCCAAACAAAATTTGAAGTAAAAAAAAATGTTTTTTTTAAGTGCTTTTAAGCAAATTAAGAAGTATGTAGAGTAAATTATAAAGTAGTCCCTTATATTTTGCAAAAGAATCAATTAGTTTCTATAGTCTCAAGATTAATTAATTAATCATTCAACCAGTATTAACCATGCTTAGTTTAATATATTTTTTATTTTAAAAAATATCTTAATCTCTTCATATTTTATATTTCTTAAAAAGGATAAATTGAAAAGGATCATGAAATAGGTGAACATGATTAAGCTAAAAATAGATTTAAAAACATTGTGACTAATTAATTATTTTTAAAACTAAAAGGATTGTTTAATACGTTTGACAAGATTTTAGAGACTAACCTGTACTTTACTCGAGAAAGTACATTGTCTCAAGAGAAATTTTAACACTATAAAAATATTAAAATTAGTGTGGTAATTAGAAAATATTGTGTTGATGTTTTTTCATGTGTTGTTAATTTATTATATCACCACATCAAAAAAGTAAACCCATGACTAGATTTCACTTTATTTTAACGTTATACTGGAAGTATCGAATAAATTTTATTTTTAGTATATTTTCCTTCGTTATATAAAAGTAATACTTAATACCATAATTATCCATGAAAAAGAAATTTGGAAATTGGAAGCATCCAATAATCTCTCTTTACGAGATAAATTATGAGATACTTTGGGTGCATTGTCCTCCCACTCACATAAAAGTGAAACTTATTATCAAATAAAAGTGAATTTTATTTTGATATGAATAGGTGAACAATACACTGAAAATTCCTAATGATATCCACTTACAAATAGAAATTATGAGATACTTTTAGTTTATTTCTCCTGCATTCATATAGAAATATAATTAATCCACTAAGATTATCACCCATGGATCTTACTTAGCTCACTAGCACATTATAATGCGAGCTAGATTAAATTTTTTCAATGTAAGAAAAATAAATAAATGTTGTTATCATGTTGTATGATATAAAAATAAAATAAAATTATATAGAAGTTAATTGAATGTGATCCGGTTGATTCAATAAATCAAGAAAAACTTGAATAATAAAAAAAGAAAGAAAACAAGAATAGACTTATGTAAAATAAAAAAGAAACCAACAAAATGGAGGGATGTTAATTTGAGACTATGATGAACACATGAAAAAAAAAATCATGGATATCAATTAAAAATAAACCAAATGTTTTAAAATAAAATTGAAAAAAACACTCAATTAATTTTTCTTAAGAAAAAACCTAGAAGTATGAGACTGAAAAATAAAAAACAAAAAATAAAAAAGCCTAGGCATATAGGCTTGCAATGGCCTAGTCATTTATACTCCCTCATACAATTTAAAAGTGAAACAACACATTATCGGAACTATTCTTATCGAATGAAACCTAATGACACCAAGAACGATTGTTTTTGTGGTTAAAATAGGTGTCAATTGACAAATTTCTCTTTGTATCAGAATATAGCGACTTTCTCTCTCATCTCTTAAGCCAATGACTAAAAAATACAAATAAATAAAGTTTTGTGCTTAAATTGGATTTCTTAAAACTAAAGGGATTGAAAAGTTTTTAATAAAAAATGAGGACTAATTTAAAGTTTTCTCGCCAAGTATGAAATTATCACTTAAGTTCTCAGCTTTTTTTCACTTTGATAATTGGTTTTTTAGTCATATTTTTTTATTATTATTAATGTGAGTGTCCGGGTCA
>Ga0325411_1006535_pt1 | contig 12793 bp, 8 predicted proteins | sample PopdelMetagenome_13_FD_206181 | JGI IMG/M metagenome (GOLD analysis project Ga0325411, IMG submission 206181) | Populus deltoides microbial communities from Bellville, Georgia, United States - Xylem-PdIQD-R4 | ecosystem: Host-associated > Plants > Phyllosphere > Stem > Wood/Secondary xylem... | reverse complement strand
ACCGTTCTGAAAACTTACACCTACGGCTACCACTGCCCTCAATGCCAAACACCCAATAACCAATCAGTCAGGTGAAGAAAAGGAGAAAAGTCACAGAATCAGAAAAGCAGGCATTGGTTGGAGAGAAAACACCAAGCCAATTAGATTCTAAGCTGACAAAAGCTGAAGACAAGTTTTTTCTCAGTCCACGTCAACTAAGGAGAAAAAAAAACTTGAAACTTCCACTATCCTAACCGTTTACTTTGAACCATTCTCAAGACACAATTCCAACCGTCCTCAACACCCAATATCCCCCCCACTTCTCTGTCCTCAGTTTGTGCACCTAGACTAACTCATAAATCAAACACAGACAAAGAGAGTGATTTTCATTAAAAGGGCATTTTCTTGGAGATGTGTACAAGGCCATTAATGAGATGCTTAGGAGGTAAGGGTGGTGGAGATGGGCTATTATGGCATATGGACTTGAAACCTTATGCTTGTGGAGATTATTCAATTGCTATGGTTCAAGCTAACTCCTTGCTTGAGGACCAGGGACAAGTGTTCACTTCTCCTTCTGCTACTTATGTTGGTGTTTATGATGGCCATGGTGGCCCTGAGGCTTCTCGCTTTCTCACTCAGCATTTGTTCCCTTTCCTCCATAGTGAGTTCTGCTTCTTTTCTTTCGTTTTTTTTTTTTTTAAGTTTTGAGCTTGTTTGTTTCATGGGAGAGAGTGGGAAAGTAGAAGAAAATGAAAGGTTTTATGATCTTAATTTTTCGTAATGTTTACCGTTTTCTTATTCCACTTTGGTGGAGCTTTGGTTCTGCTTTGGCCCGTGTTGCATTTTTTGGAATTTGAACTGGAAAAAAACTATTAAAAGAAAATAGACCAAGGCTTTAGCATCTTTAGTTTTCGTCTGCTTAATTTTGCTAAGTTTGGTTTCCGAGAAGGTGCAGGAAAAGAAAAGAAAAGGCGGGTAGTTGGATTTATTGATATTGGGAGAATACTTGGAAAAAAAAATGTCAACAGTAAAATGTAAAACCTTATGTTTTTGGGTCATTGTTATTATTGGCAATTCCATGTTGGTTAAATCAAAACAATATAGGAACTCAATTGGACAATGTTTTAGTATTTTTCATTTCTTTAATCGTCTTGCTCTTAATTCAATGGTTTTCGCTATCAGAGTTTGCAACAGAACAAGGAGGATTATCTGCAGAGGCGATAAGAAAGGCATTTGATGCTACAGAAATGGAATTCTTACATTTTGTAAAGCAATCATGGAGAGCTCGGCCTCAGATGGCATCTGTGGGTTCTTGCTGCCTTGTTGGGGCAATATCAAATGATGTTTTATATGTGGCAAATCTCGGGGACTCGAGAGTAGTGCTTGGTAGAAAAGTATCTGAAGGCAAGGAAAATAGTGCAGTGGTGGCAGAAAGGTTAACTACTGATCACAATGTCAGCGATGAGGAGGTGAGGAAGGAGGTGGAGGCACTCCATCCTGACGATGCACATGTTGTGGTTTATACTCAAGGAGTTTGGCGGATAAAGGGCATAATTCAGGTATCAATTTTTTAGTACTTCTGCTCCATAGTGGATGTCGAAATTCTCTTGGTTTTGCATTTATCTAATAGAACTTGATCCAGCATGAGCGGCGATTGCGTAAACTGGTTTGGATGGATGCAAGCTCAAACTAAAGATTTAATGAATCTGTGCTAAATTCTTTATTTTGTCACGCTATGCAGCTGTTATGCTTAATATTTTGTTAGTATTTGATCCTGCAGCGATACAAAATGCCTTTGAATGCTGATGTTGGACACAGTCACCATCTTAAGTTTGCATCTGTCATTAATTTCTCGTCAATGATGAGTTTAATGTTTAATAAGCATGCTTGTGCTTCGAGGGACATGTTCTTCGGGCCCTGACTGCTAGGACCATGAAGCTGACTCTTCTGACTCTTTTATGATTCCTCTGTTAGCCTACACTTGGTTATTGTACTTTTGCTTGATAATTCGTCTCTGTATACGAATGGAGTTTATAGCTAGTCATGTGTTTCATTCCCAACTTCATTTAGAATCAGACTTGCAGAGTCAATGGATTAGAAAATTTCTGAGAGATTATTAGATTTAAATGGTTTATCTTTGTTTCCTTCTCTTGCAAATAGTGCGCATGCTCCTTCATATTTCTTTATATTTTCCTCATTTTTCTCCTGTACTATTGCGGTTTTATTTTGTGGTAGTTGCAGTATGGCTATGCTTGTCCTGGTGATTATTTATGAAATGTTTTCAAGATAAGTTTGATCTCTAGAACCTTGAAACAATCTCCCTCTTTTCGTTGAAGGTATAGAAGTTATTATGTATATTCCATACCAACATCTTTCTAATAATATCTTGAAAACAATTCTCTAAAGTTTACAGATAATACTTTGTGAAGAGTGCATGAAACGGAACTTTTTAAAGTCCTTACATGAACTTCCGTAACTTGTCTTTGCTAGTCACATCGTGTTTCTCAAATGGGAAAGGGTAAAACATTCTCCTCCCCATAGTTTTACATGCTGGCTACCTTTTCTTAGATCGGAGTAGTTTGAAGAATGGTTCATAAGATGTGTGTTTCAATATATAAAGTTCTGTGTTCCAACAATAGCCATAACATAGGCGAACTGGACATTTGTGAAGCATGGCAAGCATCTGTACTTTATTTTGTAACTTGGAGTTATAATACAAGTTCTGTGGCTCTAATGGAATCAAGCGTAAGTTATGCTGCATGACTGCAATAATTTGAGCTTCTAGACTTTTTTATGAACTACAAGCAGATGCAGTGTTGTTGATTGAAATCAGTGACTCGTTAAATTTTCTAGTGACAGTCTACAGCTTGTGATGCACTAGGTTTATTTAAAACTTCTCTACTGCAGGTTTCAAGATCAATAGGAGACATCTATTTAAAGAAACCTGAGCTCAACAGAGATCCTCTTTTTCAGCCATTTGGATTTCCTTTTCCTTTAAAAAGGCCTGTGATGACGGCAGAACCATCAATACTGATGAGAAAGCTAATGCCACAAGACTTGTTCTTGATATTTGCATCGGATGGTCTTTGGGAGCAAATGAGTGACAAAACAGCCGTCGATATAGTTTCGAGAAGCCCCCGATTTGTAATGTCTCTCCTATTATTTGTTTTTGTAAATTTTTGCTTCTTAATTTGTTTCTTTGCACTTACTTTTTAAAACTTCTTTCACCTTTTGGTATGTAAATGGTCTTAAACCATAACTAATGATGCACTGGTAGCAAAAAGATGTTTCTGTTTGTTCTGAAAAACGAGTGCGTGCTTTCTTTACAGGGAATAGCAAAGCGATTGGTGAGAGCTGCCATCCAGGAGGCTGCAAGGAAAACAGAAATGAGATATGATGATATAAAAAGAATTGGAAGAGGAGGGAGACGCCAAATCCACGATGATATCACTGTCATTGTGGTGTATCTAGATGATCCACTAGGTTCTTCAAATGGTAGATTGGCTCATAGTCTTGTTGACTACACATGCTCCCCTGTTGATATCTTCTCATTGAACGAAGATGAAGCCCAAGACTAGCTTCAAATGCTGTTCTCCGAACGAAATGCTAGCCGTTGGCACCCGTATCTTGTGAATAGAAAGGGATATATACAGCATTTGAGAGTTCAGGATGGAGCTCTGAAATAATGATGCTATGAAAGGGTTGATCGGTATCCTCATGTACGCGCAAGGATGCCAAGTTGAAGCTTCTGCTGACTTGTTAGTCGGGTTTTGAGCTCGTTCATAGAACAGTATATCGTAGCTTGATTTCAAAGCTCTTGCCTTTTTCTCTTTTTTTATCATTTTTTTTTATATTTTTTAGTGGAGATGTTTAAGAAAGTATAGGAAATCGGAAGATGACTTGCAATTGAATTGAAATATATATATATATATATGTGTGTGTGTGACCTCAATTCGGCATAATATTCTCTTCCTGTAATATACAGAGATGAAACAAGTTGACAGTATAATATACCCTTTTGATAGCTTTAGATAAGGCTCCAATATATTTTATTTGGTATTGTGGTAGTTGTTATAGTTATGGTTTGAAAAAAATTATTTTATAAAAAATATTTTTAATTGAGGTTGGTTTGAAAAAATAGGTGTTTGGTTAAAATTGTGGTTGAAATTGAAGTTGAAGAAAAAGTAGTTTAATGTGTTTGGTTAAAAATGCTTTTGAAATTGAGATTATAAAATAATTTTAAAAAATATATATTAACATTGATGGTTTTAAATTTAAATATTGTAGAATTAACTACTCCTATTACATCATGAAATAAATAATACTTTATATAAAATATTTTTTATTATTCCATTAAACTATTTATAATTCCATTACGTACAAAATTCAACCGATAAGAATTATAGCTTTCATAATTTTGTGATCGTGTAATAAAATTAGATAAAATATTATCATGTATAAAATTGATATTACAGTGCGAGTGAATTTAATTCACTCTATACTAGTTTTTCGAGAAAAAAATATTGTTCACATCACAATGCGAGTTAATTTAATTCACTCTAAACTATAAATTTAAAAGCCAGTAATAGACATATATTGATCTTAGTAGCAATTGATTACTTTACTAAATGGATCGAAGCATGTTCATACACGTATATGACTTATGACACGACCAAAAAATTGATATCTTCTTCTAAGTTCAGGAGTGTCGAAGTAATAAATAACCCGGCAAGACTGGGGTCGAACTACAAGGAGGTCAACTATATAAATTACAAATAAAGAAAAACATTTGAAGAGAATAATAACAGAAAAGAAGTTGAAGAGAGTTTTGGGATTTGATATTAATGTAAGGATTAAACAATGATTAAACAGAAGTCAAAGTTAGAGGATTCATTAATAGTATTAGAAATAAGTAAAGTATAAACTCTTTTTATTACTAAACTAGAAACCACACACAAAGAAGGTTCTAATCGGATGATTTATCGTTATTAGCTCATTATAAATTATTAACATAATCATATTAACCATCTTATCTAAGTAACACCATACTTGTAAATATTATCAGGTATTCATGATGCTAACTTATGTTAACAACAAATCAAGTTCCTATCACAACAATGATATCGGTTGAAGACTATAAAGGATCAAACATTTGATGTACCAAGTGTTATACAATACAAATCTAGAGTCATTTAACAAGCAAGGTATTAATAATTAGTGAGATAAAAAGATAAGACATGTTAATAGCAAACTTTCTTGGATATAAACATTGAAGTCCATGTTGAGTTTATATTATACATATTCTAACACCATTAGTGAAACCTTTTCACCTTGACATAATTAACTTAGCTAAACATAATAAAGAAGAAGAACATAAATAAACAAGATAAGATCATGATTATGATATAAGTTAACTAAGTATAGGAAAAGAAATGAAAAAGTGTAAACAAGAGATTAATATAGTATGAAAGAAAACTTAAACATTACAAAGAGAGAAAGCAAGAAGATGATCTTGATCTGAAAAATAAGATGACTTGGTGGCTGGTTTTTGACATTATTAGCTGGTTATTGATATTGTTGGCTGGCCAAAATATCATTGCAAACATCAAAATTCGAGCACATTGTATCATGAAAGTTGTGGGCAATTGTCTCAGCTTTTCAACAAAAAAAATCAGAGCTCATTTAGACTTCTAGAACTCGAGATATGAGCTGAAAACCGAACAGTGTCTAGGCTGCAGGAAAAATTTCAACTTCTCCGTTGTTGCTACCATTTGAACTCGAAAATGACACTTTTAAATCTTGGACTCCTCATAAAAGTTTTAGGCCTATGTCTTAGATTTCCATACATATAAACCAGACATAAATCCAAAGTCTATAGCTTTAGTTATGATATAATAACCGAATGGTATTCCAGTTTGGACTGAACCAACATCTCTTCTCTTAGCCCTTTCTTTGTCTTCTCAATTTCATTAGTTAATGACATCAATCAATCCTTTGAGTTGTGGGATAAACCTGCATTTAAAATGAGCATTTACCATAAATTAAAGGTATCTTATATTATTAAACTTGTTATTATAAAACATGCTTAAGTTAGGGAATTTAATGATACTTTAGTGCAATATGATGATATAAAACTTTAATGAAAATGCATTTTTAAGTACTAATCAACTCATAAGGTTGTTAAAAAGTTTATTAAGAGGGAGTTAATTTATCGATATGGGCTACTTAGAAGAATAGTCACGGACAATGCTCAGAATTTCAATGGCAAAATAATTGTTGAATTATGTGCTAAATGGAAAATCAAGCTTTTGAATTCATCCTCATATAGGTCAAAGATGAATGAAGTTGTAAAGGCCGCCAATAAAAACATAAAGAAGATTATCCAGAAGATAGTAATCATTTATAGAAATTGGCTTGATTGGCTCCCTCATGCTCTCCAAGCATATAGAATAGCAGTAAACACATTGATTGGTGTTATGCCCTATTTGTTGGTATATGGAATGAAGGCGGTTATGTCTCTGGAAATGGAAATACCATCATTAAGAGTATTGATGGAGTCTAGTCTAGAAGAGGATGATTGGGAAAGGATAAGATATGAATAGTTAAACATAATCAATGAAAAGAGACTAACAACAATTTGCCATCGCTAGTTATACCAGAAAAGAATGGCTAAAACACATGACAGAAAAGTTCGTCCAAGAACATTTAAAGAAGGTGATATGGTTTTAAGAAAAGTTATCTCATTACCCTATTAAGGCCCCTACATAGTAAAGAAAGCATTCTCAAGAAGAGCATTGATCCTAACTAGCATGGATGGAGAAGATGTATTAGGGTTATGAATTCAGATTCTATAAAGAAATACTTTGTGTAGCTCATTCTCATCAAATAAAACAAAATTTGACCAATAATTCTCTTTACATATACCCTTTTTTCTCATAAATAAACAACTTGTATGATCTCATTGGCTCATAATGTTTCCTTTTTAAATCCCTTTTCTTAAATGTTCTTAGAACTTTTAACCAATTTTGGCTTTAAAGGAAAAGTGATATATGATGTTTGTTTAAAATGATATCTTAAAATTTTGTTCATTTAAGCAATTCTCACCTTGAGGTGATGAAAATTTATTTATATCATATATCTTGAGTTGCATTTTTAGATGTATGCATAATTATAAGTAGTAAGATTCACCTGTTGTTAAATTGAAATCTTATTCCAAACCATTACATTGGATAATGACATATTTATTAATTTCTAATCGTTTGTGCTTAAAGAAAAGGGTTATCTTTTTTTTCCCTCACATTCTAAAACATATCCCTTACAGTCCCCATTTGAGCATGGATGTGTTTTTTTTATAAGAAAACTTGACTAAGATCACACCCCACACTAGGAAGTTTATGAAAATTCTAATGATCAAGGTTGATCCTAACTAAGATCACACCCCTATACTGGAGGACAATCAGAATTTTCAAGATTAAAACCCAAAGAAGTCATAAGAGAGCCAAAGAGCCCGAGAAATTCAAAATGTTAGGAGGCATGCCCAAATAAAAAGAAACAAAAAGAGACCAAATCAAGGTCGATATAAAAGGAGGCCAAATCAAGGTCAAAACAAAATTGGGATGCTTTACCAAAGCAATCAAGATGTGTAAAGCAAAGAAGTAGGATCAAAGAAATAATGAGCTGAGAGCAATGATTCTAAGTTTACAAACTCTAAAATACCTTTTGAGCCTATGAATCCTTTCCTTCCATAACCCAAAGTCATAACCTACATTACATGCTTTTGTAAGTTTTTTTTTTATTAAGCAAACAAACAATTTGGATTGATAAATTAAATCTTCAAGGATTTCATCATAATTATGGCATAGTGAACAAAACTAAATGTCATTATCCATAAAGATAAAATGAGGATGCAAAAAACGTTTTACCACACTTCTGTTTTGGTCATCTCATCACATACCTTTAAATACATTTTATTTTCCTTTCCCTAAAAAGCATGGTGAGAAAGACCATTTATGAGAGATCCTAGATATTTTCACACCACAAGCAGGTTACCCAAACACAAGTTATGGACAAGTCACCCGATCAGAGACCAAGGGCAGGTTACCCGATCACGAATCACAAGTTGGTTGCCTGAACAAAGACCATTTGTAAAAAATCTTTCTTTTTTCACAAACATGGGCAGGTCACCCGAACATAGACCAATTTGTCTTTGAGATCATCTCATGGTAAAATGACCAGGTTGAGAAGAACTTTGTTTTCACACCCTGACAGGTTGCGCAGATTTGATCACCTTTTGATTTTGTTATGGCTTCCTAGTTATTCCTTTGTTGAACCTGGAAAGATATTTTTTTTCTTTACAAACTTACCTCCTAAAGCCTTTTCAAGAAAAAACTTCAAGCTATAAGTAATGTAAAGAGGGGACAACTATCGCAACCCAATTTTGGATCCCCAAAATCATTTTACAAATATATACCTTTTATTATTTTATTCTTGACCTTTTCTTGTTTATATATATATGACATTGTGACAAGATAGACCGAAGAAAGACTTGAATTAAAATAAAGTTCAAGTTTGAAATCTCATTTGACCAAAATTAGAAGAGTTAATTAAGTTTAAGAACTTGATTAAACTTTTAATGGGTTAAATTGACTGAATTAAGGGGTTAATTGAAGCAAAATTAAGTTTTTGAGGCTTAATTCGGGTCAATTCATAAAGATTGGAAGAATAGGGACTCAATTAAAACTTTGAGGAGCCAAATTGGTGCAATCAGGGGTTTAATTAAAATAAATTAAAAGTTAAAGGCTGATGAACAGTTAAAATCAAAGATTTTCATGACTAAGGACCAATTTGCAAAAAGAGCATAACGTCTAGCACTAAAATTGATCAAAGTAGAGGCCAATTTGAAAGAAATTAAAAGTTTAGTATTTATTAGGGATCGAATTGAACAAATTAGAAACCAAGGAATAATTTGAAAAAGATGCTCAAATCAGAAAAAGCAATTAGAAATTTCCAAGGGCATGATTGCGTGGATTAAAAAGTTTAAAGGTCAATTAGAGGCACGAGTAATGAAATTGAAACAACAAGGACCTAAATTGAAGTTTGCTAAATTCCAAATTAAAAAAACCCTAATTTGTAGGGTTTAGACAAAAACAACATCGTTCAGGATACTATGCATTCTTCTTCTTCAATTTTGGCTAATCGAGTAGGCACTTTCAGGCGAATGAACGTGACAACTACGACCACGTCTTGTACTTTAACCACGACCAATTGACAAAGGAGTTTCCACTTTTCACTATGATGCCAACATTGTTTGACGTTTGCACCCCCACCTTCCATATAAAAGCCCTTAACTTATTGTCCTAGGTTAACTTTGACTGATTCAGAAATTCTAACAGTTTTTCATCCAACTTTGAGCTACAGGTCTTTAAATAAGGTGTGGTTTCATTCTAGTTGAAGAAAAACATCTTTTCTACAATGTCCATGGGTTATTTGGTTTCAATAACCTCTCATCTGCCATGATCAAATCGAGAAAAAAAAAAACTAGTCAACCATTTTTGGACCAGTTTTGGCTTTTTTTCCCTACTCTTTCAAAAAATTCATAAAGGTTGTTAGGGACCTAGAAACAAAGAAAACTAAAAGAGAGAAAAAAAAGAATCTTTAATAGAATGGAAGAGGTGAATCCTTTATATACTAGTTTTAGAATACCACCAAGAGAAAAGTGGTTTGGTAACCTTTAGCCTTTGAAATGTTATAGAAGAAAAGAAAGAGCAGAATATAAAATAGGGAGAGACACAAAAAAGAAAGACATAGAAAAGAAAAGAAAAGAGAGATAACAATCTTTAGGCTTTCGGAATAGAAAGGGAGAGAAAGGGAGAAAAAAGGTGCCAAGAAAAGAAGAAAGAGATTCTTGATCATTTAGAGCTCAAATAGAAGCTAGGAATTCAGTTGGTAAGAAACAAGGAATCCAAAAGAAACCCATTACTCCCATTTGTTTAGGTAAGCCTTCAACTTTTGATGAGGGGGTGGAGCTCAATGAGCGCCCCCCCCTCCCGCCTTTTTTATCCATGTTATGATTGTTATTTGATAGTTTAGTGCTCTGTTTTAGAAGCTTTTAAGATTTGATTTTATTTTGGGTATTTTTAGTATGTTTTTTAGTCATTTTGATAATCTTTTATGTATGTTTTTCTTGTTGTTTAGGTATGTTTTATGGGCTATAGCTGCCCTAAGTTTATGTATTTGTAGCATGGGATGTGTGTTGGATTAATGCTTTTAACTTGTTAGATTTCTATATGCTTTTGTTGTGAGGGTTTAAATGACATTGTTACATTGATTTTTCTGTTTTTTCTAGTTTGTTTAAATCATGTTTCTTGCCTCCTGAGTTTTGCTTGACTTTTTTGCAATGATAAAGTGTTTGGTTTGGATCTAGATTGCATAAACTGTAGGTTTCTTTAGGTTGGCATTTTGAAACTTAGATTTTTTTTTTTTGCATGATTCTGGTGATTTCTTTTTCTATTAGTTTCTATTTGATTAAAGTATGTTTGATTTTGATTATGTGTTTTGCTGGAATTGAGAAAATATATTTTAGAGGTAAAAACTTTTGGGTTCTGGCAGGGTTTTCTGTGTAGTTTTGGGTTTACATTCATCCGATGAACATTGTTATGTGTACTTGTTTTAGAGCTCGTTTTAATTCAATCTTGATTTTTATAAGTTTGTATACCTTTATTAGTAATTAATCTAGAATTTTAAGTCATCAATAACATGTTTTAAGGGTTTAATCTTAGGATTTTGGTTCCGAACCGAAATCCATTCTTGACAAAATCATGGTTTTTGAGTGATCATCAAGACAAACTGACATTTGATTTTTAATCTATGTTGGTTTGCGCACAAAACCATGCCTTTTATTGCTTAAAATTTGCTCTCCTTTATGTTTTGTGTTGTTGAGTTTGTGAAGAACATCTATCGTGTTCTTCGTATGATTGTGCGTTTGATCTGTTTTTCTGTTAAATTTTTGTGTTTTATGTGTTTTTTTAACTTTTATTTGTTTTGGTTTAAACCTTTGTTTTTGGTTAGTGTTTCGGGTTAAATCTTGTTTATTTGTCCAGTTCATGGTCAAACCAACACTTCGGGTTGACCTGGATGGGTCAATTATGGTTCAGTTTGTAAGGCTTTGTTTAGCTTACTTGACTTTTTGTTAAGGTATTTTTGGTTTAAGGGTTTGTTTGACAAACATATCCTTTGACCTATTTTAACAATTTTATATTTTGAATAAAAAGGGTTCTAACAAACAAACCAACAAATAATTTCAAAAAAAAAAATAAATCAAGGACCTCTTTTAATTTACTTTTTAGTCCCTCGTATTTTTTTGGCTTTTTTATTTAATGTTGGGACAATAAACTTGTATTGTAAATAACTAACCCAATATTAAAAATACTTGCCTTTCATCGAAAAATTCCAAAAGAATTTATTAAAATTCCTTATAAAAATATAAAAAGTTGGAATGAGTGAATGTTGGGTGGTGGTAGTAGAGTTTTTTTTTATTAGACATTAAAGAGTATCTTCAAACCAATTTATATTTCAATCAAAAAAAGTTTTTCTCTTTAAGCAAGTTTTATAATACAACCCTCCACATCAATGAATTAGAGGAATTTAGTAAATTCTTATGGATATTATCCATAAAGTTTCATCTAAAGAAATCAACAAACCATACATCTTTAATCACTAGATTAACTTTTTGGGATTAGTGTTGTGTAGCTACCATATCTCTTTCCATCACCACTACCACAATCATTTCTATTATTTTTATTGTCAATATTATTGATGAAATTAATTTTTTAATCTATGTTATTTTTATTTTAAAAAAACACATTAATGAATTTAATGATTTTTATTATTATTCTTGTCGCACCTTCACGAGAGTGCGGCATTACGGCGACCCTTTCCAGAGGGGGGAATCATGTCAGGGTTTTTGTTTTGTGTAAAAGGAAGTCATCACCTAGTATTATGGTCACTAGGAACCCTAACTAGTCTTCAGAGATTCTAAGGTAAGGGACTGGTTGCGTAATAGGAAGGTTTTAGCACCCCTAAGGTAAGCTATAGTGTTGATTTTTCTAGTCCCATCAGTTTTCCTAGGATAAGTTTGTTATGATGAACAAACTTGGGTTCAAAGTCTAAAAGAAAGAACTCTTGGTTTGGTTTATAATTGCTATGGTGTTGATTTTTCTAGTCTCATCAGTTTTCCTAGGATAAGTTTGCTATGATGAACAAACTTGGGTTCAAAGTCTAAAAGAAAGAACTCTTGGTCAATATGGATCATACTTTTAAATATATCTATGTTTGATTTGAACTAAATTTACAACCTATGAATTAAAAGACACCTAAGATAGAAATCTAAAGGGATTCAATATGCTTAAAAGCTCATTTTTTCCTTAGTATTTCAAGTGTTCGCGACTCGTAAATCACAAGGAAAATAAAAAAAAAACTAAGTTAGAAATTTAAGAAAATTCAAGGTGCTTTAAAAGCTCATTTTTGCCTTAGTATTTTATACGTTGACAACTCATAAACCTAGGAACAAAAATCGAAATGCCCTCAATTATAATTGAGGCTTCTTTTAACGATATATAATAAAATTGTTCTAAATAACATTTTGGGTATAAATTTGCCCTTATGTTAAAAATGAACGAGTTGTGTTATTCTCAACAATATTTTAGACATTTACTTTTCATAGATTTCTTTATCCAAATATTAATAATGAATAATAACAAATTATTCCTAAAAAATATTTTGGATATTAACCCCTTTGATATTTCTTTATCCAAAT
>Ga0325411_1006533_pt1 | contig 12793 bp, 4 predicted proteins | sample PopdelMetagenome_13_FD_206181 | JGI IMG/M metagenome (GOLD analysis project Ga0325411, IMG submission 206181) | Populus deltoides microbial communities from Bellville, Georgia, United States - Xylem-PdIQD-R4 | ecosystem: Host-associated > Plants > Phyllosphere > Stem > Wood/Secondary xylem... | reverse complement strand
AATTTCTTTCCTTCTAACGACTCCATCAAATATTTTCACACATTAAAAAAACAAAGAAAGAGAGGGGAAAAAAGGGTCCTTCAAAAGGGACATTTTTTCTTCCCAAAAAATCAAAATTAGAAGAATTACTTCCAATGACATTTTCAAAAAAACCCGCAAACTGAGAAGAGCAACTAACAGAATGTAGCGACTCACAGCACACGAAACTCAGAAGGATCACCAATGCTTGATCAACCATCAATTAGTTCAGGAAAATGCCAAAGCAGCCTAAAACACAATCACAAAGAAAAATAATCAGTACCTAAGTGATCAATAGCCAACTTACTTAAAAGAAGTCAGCAATTTACAAGGATTGCTGAACTACATCTCATAACATTACCCCGCCGTAGCAACCATGAAAAGGGTCACCAAATAGATCATCTTGTACCACCTCTTCTGTTTTTCCCACTTCAGCTGGTTAAATATGTCAACGGCTTGAACTAAATGTTGCCTCTTCATGTACCTGATAATGGATTTGCAAACCATGACTTAAATTGCAGTGTAGACAAAGTAACATGGATCCTAATTTTTTTCTAATAACAACTATGCCAACGAGTTATCGTGTACCCTCAAATACATAGTGATGAATCTTAGAAATTCGAAAGTCTGTTCTCCCTCTAATCTTGTGAGGAAACACCGTGCGCGAAAAATACTCCTTAAGCATTTGAAGCCTTTATCAGTGTCTATAAAGGTACTGAAAAAGCGTTGATCGGCATCAACAGGTTTGAAAACATTCAATATCTTTGGAGGATATTAAGACAACCAAGCAATAACGTTATTGACTTTGTTCATGCTTTCAGGTCTCTGAATTGAATGGAGTTGCAAGATTACGTGTAATAAAAAAACAAATTTTAGAAATTAAGAACAAACTTACGATCTGACATGGTGATAGAGGTTTGGCAGAGCTAAAACACACGCAAACCAGTGTCCTGTTAATAGAAAGCTGATGCATAAGGCTCCCAGTAGATAAAACTCCAGGAAAACAAGCTTGTTTAGCCCAGATGCTGCATCATATGCGTTCAGCTTATCAGCTTCGAGTTCTACCACGAGCATTTGCTGCAACAGTAGAGACAAAGATGTAGAATGTAAGTCAATGTTTTGTCATTAACTTGACCAATTATGTGATTTTGGCTTACTGAGCCATTGTTCTACATACTAAAATTCTGCATTAATCTGTTCTATCTGCTCGAACACAAAATTCTGTCCATTCAATTGTTTGAAATCCTTACTGAAAGAAATGTGCTTTTTTTTTCGATAATTATTAATTAATGTACATATCTTCTGCTTAATACTTAATTCATAATTTTGTTAAAAAAATTTGTTTGCTGTTTTTCTAAAATAGAATATTAATATTTGTTGGCCCACCTAGGTGAGTATGACCAGAGTAATCTTGGCGTAGTTGGTCCGCCTATAATGTGATTGGAATATACTTGTTGCTTGGTAGTAAGATTGGCTAGTATTGGGCTCAGGGTTTATATTCTTTGTACACGATCCAAAGTAGGCTTGGGAGAGATACGACTTACAAGTCAGCTCACAAAACTCTACTGGGTGGTGTCCAAAGCTCAAATAAAGCTCGCTTCTGTAAGGTTTTTTACTTGGAACCGTACATACGACATGGCACGATGCTTATCAGGAGCAAAGCTAATCGATTTGAGTTCCTCGAAGCTTCAATGGCCCAACAAATCCAAAGCTTCAATGTTTTGTAAAGCTTAACATGACAATATCCCTGAATAGAAGATTTCATTAAGGTTTCATGTACTAACCAAACCCTAAACAGGGTTGATAGACCTAAATGCACTATCTCCGTATGCAACTTAAAAAATATATACATAGTCTCATAAGGCTCTTATCTCCCAATCTAAACTGACTTAGACATTGAAAATTATCTCATCCTTTTAAGATACTTGTGTTTCAGTTATTCAAGTATGGTTTTGAAAAGAAAAAAGCTATAATTTAAGAGAGGCTTTCAACAACCTGTTTGTTGAAAAGTACTATTTTTTTCGCATTGACAACCATTATTGAATGTTAAGCAATACAGTCAAAGATAACATAAAAAAACCACCATTAGAGGTTTCCTTGTTCATCAGATCATATGGGTGATGTGATTAACTTCTGACATGCCGCCATGCATCTAAATCCTATCTTGATCGCATAAAAAGGAAAACAAAGTAATAAAGAAAAGTAGGGCAATAGAGTGAATGAGAACAGACCCCGTAACCGATAACGCCCATAAGGGGAACAAGAAGGGAAAGGCTGCATATATAACCATCCGAGAAAGAGAAGAAATCCCATTGTTGTTGCCTTGCCTTCTATGCTGATCTTTGTCTCTGTTTCTGTTAATTTCTGTTTTTGTTTTTGTTTTTGCTAGATCATCTTGTTGTAATATTTATACGTCATGGAGTTGTTTAATGGATCAGGACTCCTTATTAATTAATAAATACTCGCTATTTATCCACGTGCTTGAGAAACTTACTACTTGCTGCTGCTGCGTATCCTTTGAAACTAAAGCTTCAGTTTTTCTTTCTTTCCTTTTTGAACAAGCTAATATATCATCTAAGACGTGGTGCTAGTTGTTTTTTTAAAAAAAAATAATAATAATCTTCTAATAAGAAGATGGATGGTGATAATACAGGCAAATTTTATTTTCATTTTATTTTTAATTTTTTAAAGTGTTTAAAATTTTAATGTGCATGTAAATATTGTTTAGTTCTTAATTTTTTAATCTAGATAATTATATTTATAGATCATATATATATATATATTGAAATAAAATATAGTTTGCCGAACATAGGAATGCTAAAATGTCATCGTATCTTGAAACGCCACAGACTTTTGCAACAACTTTGAATATTCCTTTGCTTTTGATGCAAATATATTAATTTTTTTATGAAAATATCAACATCATCAATTAAATTTAGACTTTTGCAACAACTTTGAATATTCCTTTGCTTATTATTTAGACTTTATAGTGATAAACTTTAATTATCTAAGTGAAAGGTGATAACATTATGATTTTATTTTCAATAAGGTACTTGTTATTCATTTTAAATTAAAATAATAAAAAAAATTAAGAAAGCCAAAATTTCAGAGAAAATAAAAATATATTTCCTGAGAATGTAAAACCACCACACTGTTAGAGGTGGAGAAATATTTTATTTATGGAGAAGTACATGAAAGGAAATATTGTGCAGATGGAGACAAATCAATGCAATGAATAATATATCTGTACAATCATGTTCAACTGCTACGTACAGTCATGGAGAAGATCATTGCTTAATGTCAAGAGAGGATTCTTGAGTATCCTTAATATCCCCCCACAAGCTTAGCATTGGATTAGAACATACGAGAAGCTTGAAACCAAAAAAAAAAAGAAAAAAAAAAGCGAACGAGAGACACTCTTGATGAAAACATCAGCAATCTACAATATGTGAGGGAACATGCTGAGTGCATATGGTGACAGCAATGACAAGTTCACGAAGAAAGTGATAATCCAAATCGATGTGCTTAGATAGCTTATGAGATACCGGATTGGAACTGAGAAAAAGAGCACTCTTATTGTCACAAAAGAGAAGTGGGGAAGCAGGGATAGTGACACAAAGATCATGTAGAAGATGTTGCAACCAAAAGACCTCAGCGACAAAGGTGGCAAGGGCACGATGCTCAGATTCACAGCTAGATTGAGAAATAGTAGGCTACTTCTTTGTACTCCAGGAAACAAGATCGGTACCAAGGTGGATGGAATAATCGGTGGTGGAGCGGTGAGTATCTAAGCAACCAACCCAATCAGTATTGGTATAAGTAGTAATTAATAGTGAAAGAGGAAGAAGCTGTAAATGTGAGGCCAAAGTGAAGAGTACCCTTGACATATGGTACACGTTTGACAGCTTGAAAATGCATCTCAGTGGGAGCATGCAAGAACTAACCGACAAAGTTGACAGTGAGTAAGACCATGCCTGATGATGGTCAGATATTGCAATGCACCAACAAGAGAGAAATAAAGAGCAATGTCAGCAAAAGGAGGACAGACAGAGCAGAGGCTCTGGCCACCGACACTGGGAGTGGTGAAATTGTATAGGAGTAAAGAAGTAGGCGAAGATGGAGTGTGAGCTTACGTGGGTGAACTAAAGGAGGAATAGTACCAGTGTAGTAATGGGCTTAAACAAAAGAGTTGGGAATTAGCGGGAAAATGAGTTTCATCAAAGTAGGCATGGTGAGTAATATAATTTTTGGTGGTTGTTAGATCCAAACAACGAAAACCATTATAGGAAGGATAATATCCCTAAAAAAATACAAGGAATGCTACGTGCTGAAAATTTATGGGGAGCATAGTCACACAAGCAAGGAAAAACTCGACAACCAAAAGAATTTGAAAACCTCCCCTTTGGTTTAATATCAACCATTATCCAGCAGTGCATGGATACAATTAGCATTGAAGATGTTATTTACTAGGAGGCAACGATTGAAAAATAAAATAAAATTCATAATATTATTGAAAAGGGGTACACTATTTATATGTGAAGACAGACATTAATTATTGAATGAGCCCGACTCATCATTAGCCTATGTTCATAGCCCCACATAAATTATCCCACTTAATTTATGTGAGCAGGTTGATGGTGAGCCGGGCTCCTAATAATTTTCCGTTTGCAAGTCTCCCCAAACTCAAATCTGCAACCAATTGCGAAACACGTAGTAGTAAAATGGTGAAGTAGCACCTAATCTCCTGCGAAATCCTAAGATGAATTCCCACTTCTCTGCACAGATATATAAGAGAACATGTCAGCAAGACATATGCTGCATCAAATATGTATGTTATGGAGCATCTTTGCAGCTGCCAACATCTCATCTTCCTTGTGACAGCTTCTAAGACTCTATTCTGAAAAGGACAAAGAAAAGCATCAACCACCACCATCATCATCGTTCTCATCCTCATAACCTTCAGCTCTTTCTTCTCGAAAAGTCTCCAATTTGGGAAACTTGGAAGGCCCCAATGGGAAACCGAGGAGGGACGGTGCAACCTCAATCCAAGCTGGCTTCATAGAAAGTTGTCTTATCTCTGTTGCCATTTTTAATTAGCAATGATACAATCAAAAGGCACCATATATAAAAACGATAGCCTGTGTTTTTGGTGTGTTGAGGAGAATGTAGTCGAATATACGTCTCCTGTTTTGGATGAGAAAGAAAGGTAGAAGGGATACGAATAATATACCCAATGGTAAGCTTAATATTTTTAGGCCTTGAGGAGAAGGATGCAGGAGATGTTCGTGGAATAGGGATTTATATATTGTGGAGTGTAGCTAAAAATAGAGATAAAACCAAGAGGGAGTTCAGGAAGACAACCAAAGCTCGACGGGATAGCAAGTGCAGCCACCTAGATAGAGTTAAAAATCCAGTGCTAACGTCCAGTTAGTTAGTTTTAAAAACAAATTAGAAAGGATGCATCAAAGCAGATGCATGCGAAAAGATGGATGGAGGAGAAACAATTGCTATGTAATGATATGAGCTCATATCTGCTACATCGCTGACCCCTCTTGGATTTTTCGGCTGGCCATATAACCAATCTTCAGATGCTGCTATGGAGATTTCTAAAATTATCTGTAGACTGTAGGAAAATAGGAAGGGATGGAATATAGCTGCATGCATCATTAAATCACCCTGCTACCATCCTCCTATATAAAGAAACTAGTAGCTATTAATCAGGCCCGTGATTCGCCACACGTCAGATTTGTTTTTTTTTGGTAAAAAAATGAATACACATGCTTTTCAAACGTGTTCTTGAATATACAAAAATTATTTATCATAAATCAAAATGCTTAGAGATACATCTAATTACATAAATTGATATTTAATTTAAAAATAATTAAGATTAAGATATTTAATCTAATAACACATATCATTCACTCAATTATGTTTAACAACTATATTTTTTTGAATAATTTTTTTATTTAATCAAATAATTATTCATGCCAACAAAAAAAAAAGAGTTCATGAAAGCAAAAAACAATTCAATATTGAATGGAAAAACTAAAATATATATATAATTTAAAAAAAACAAAAAAAATTAGGTAAACTTGTGTTAACTTGCTAACCTCTCAACCATGGGCACAAAATTAGGATAACCCCATAAAAAGAAAAATAAGAAAAAAAAAGCACGAAGATCAATTTTCAAAAAACTAAATGTCAAAGAATGAAATCGAAAAAAAAATCAATTTTAAAAAAGGGCCTAAAAAAGACCAGAGTTAACTTGTGTTCACTTTCGAAACTCGTGAACGTGATCATGAGCCCGGGACTGATTGCATAGAAGGCAAATAAAAATAACAATGAAGCAAAATTCTCAATAAAATAATCTCGAGTGATGAAACTAAAAAAATAATTAAAAAATCAAAGACAAAAAATATTTGAGTCAAACTAGGTTAACTCACCAACCCCGCAACCATGGATACAAGATTGAAATAGCCTCATAAAAAGGAAAGTGAAAAAAAAAAGCATGAAGACCAATTTAAAAATAAATAAATATTGAAGGATAAAATTAAAAATAAATCGATTTTATATGAGGACCTAAAACAAACAAAGTCAACTAATGTCAACCTTTGAAACTCGTGATCCTGGTCATAAGGGTAGGACTAATCCTATGAAAGACAAACTATATAAAAAAATGGAAGCAAAATGCCTAATAAAAAAATGATGAGAGATGAAATTAAATAAAAAATGCAATTAAAAAATCCAAAACAAACAGAAATAAAAAAAATATGAGGATCGAATTCAACATAAAAACAAATTGAAATCAAATGCTAAGGATGAAATTGAAAACAATATTCAATCAATAAAATAAAATAAAATCAAATGAGGATCAAATTTGATATAAATATCAAATTAAACCAAATGATTAGGGATAAAATTGAAAAACTAAATAAACCAAATAAGACCAAATTCGACATAAAAAAATCAAATCAAATGCCAGGGATGAAACTGAGAAAAAGATATCAATTAGTAATAGGAAAAAAAATCAAAAGAATAGAGACCACATTCGATATGAAATTCAATCTAAACCAAATGATTAGGGGCGAAGTTGAAGAAAAAAAATTAAAAGAAGATAAAAAAACAAATAACAATCACAATAATGAGGATTAAATTGAATATAATAAATAAATGATATGACATTTTCATACTTTTACAAGGAGAAGAAAGAGGAAAAGAAAAAACTTCCTCGGGGCCCAATAGTCGCGCTGCACCATTAGAAAGAGGATGTCGGTACACTTCCAGCACCACCACAGAAGGTGGTGTTTGACCACCGAACACTGCCTCATGTGCCGTCTAAAAGGCATAAGGGTGTCTACTCGCTAACACATGGGTGGTACGAGCCAGCTAATTTTTATTTATTAATATTTTATATGTGTTAAAAGATCAAATTATCTCTTAGCTTTCTTGAGTATAACAAAAAAGTCAAGAGTCAAAGATAAAAACTCCTCTACATGGAAGATATAACTCCTTTTTTTTTTTTTTTTTTTAGGGGAAGCTATATAATTCAAGTGTTTATTAAAAAAATAAAATGTTTATAAAGCCCATGGACCCAATTCATTTTTATTTGCCAAAAAAGTTATTTAGTAATCTTATTGTTTAAAAAATGTAAAAATACCTCTCTAACCTTTATGAATTTGAAAATGACAATTGTATCCCTTTGAAAAAAACCATAATACCCTGATAGCAAGCCTTTTTTTTTTTTTGTAGAGAGAAGGGCTAAATAGGAAAAACATTGTGGACTTACATAGTGTTTTCCCAAGCCTTTCAGATTTTGGTGAATATAGAATGATACATTTTGATATAAAAAAAAAGATAAAAAATTAACATGAGTCAATCTGAGTTAGTATAACAAGCTTGTAAGCTGAGAAGGGGGCGAGCTAACTCAGGTTGACTTATCAAACTCGTGGATAGATCATGAGGTCAAGATAACCCGATAAAAAAATAAAATAAAATAAATCACAAAACCTATTTTTTTTAAGAAAAAAATATATCAAATGATGAGATCAAGAAAGAAAGAAGTGAAAAAAAAATAGTGTCAACCCACGTTAACTTTTCAAACTCATAATCTAGATTATAAAATCGAAAGCACCATAGCTGCAAGAACTATAAAGTTCAATTCTTAATCAATCAAATGTTGCAAGATAAAATTGAGGGAAAATCAATTATTAAAAGGATCTAAAATAAATAATAATAATTAAAAGAATAAGAATCAAAATAAAAATAAAAAATAAATTAGAGAATATGTACAAGTTTTTTATTGAAATGTGAAATTAAAAGAAATCAATCTAACAAAAAAAACAAAAAAAAAATCAACCAAATAAATAAAAATCAAATTGAAAAACCACAATACTATTACCAATGAATAATAAAATCATTGGTTTCCATAATGTTTGCTGCATGATTTCTTCCACAGCTTTTATAGTTTTTGTTAATTGTTAATCCTTTCATTAGTTTTAATTAACATAATCATTAGGTAATTTGAAGCTTGCATAGCTTTATTTTTTTTTATTTAAAAAACCCATGAATTTATTACCATTGCTTAAAGAAATACAAAAAACTTTATGTTTATTTGTATTATTTAGTTCATCATCACACGATAAAAGTGAGATGTCATTGAATTCAACGGTTTTCTACGAACAAAAAATATAAAATTAACCAAATAATATGATTAAGAAGATATTAATATATTAAGAGCTAATCGATTATCTATATAGGTTAGGTACTTTTACGAAGGGGGTTTTTATCTTAAAACATCTGAAGTGCGCTGCAAGACAGACCCGGCAAGGAGAGATCTAAAACAAATAAAAATCGAAGCCTGCCCGCTCCGATTTCAAGCCTTTCACTCTCTCTAAGCCACAACAACCCCTCTCTCTACCAGCACCCAATGACTAAACAACAAGCCAGATTTGAACCCTACGATTTTAATGGAGGGTAACCCTCTACCCCTCCCCCTCTCAGTAAGTTATGTCTATTTATTTGTTTATTTGTTTGATTTTGAATTATTTTTTTGAAGGACTTGCGTTGCGATTGCTGGAGCTGATTACTGTGTGGTCGCCGCTGATACTCGAATGTCTACCGGATACAATATTCTCACTCGCGATTACTCCAAAATCTATAAATTGTATGTCTTCTTAATCTCTCTCCATTTCTTTTTTTTTTTTTTGCTTGAATTAGTTTGTGGGTTTTCTTATCTTGGATATCCTCGTTTTTTGTACTCCAATTGGGAATTTAGGCTCTGTCAAGTGAAATTGACTGATAAATGTGGTTTTTACAATTGGGTTTATAGTTTCATTTAATTTCAACAACCCCATTATAAAATTGGATGCTGGGGTAAAGCACTCTGGGGATCGGTCTGGTTTTTGGAAATAAAAAAGTTTGTGCTTTTTTCAAAGAGGATGAATTTGCACGAGGGCACAGGTAAGAATTGAGCTTCATCCCATCCTTGGATCAAATGAATGTAACAATAATTCAATTAGGGATTTTTATTCATTGAGGATTTCATTGGAAAGGTTTAATAAGTTTTCTAAATTGGACAAATATGAGGTTAGAGATATCTGTCTTCCAACTCGTCTTTGCACATGCTTGCCAATACCTGTATATACCTTTGACAAACTGAAAGTATAGAACTTAGTGCTCACTAGATAGGTAGAGTTTTCATTGAATCAATTTTGATAATGATCTGGAAGTACTTGCATCCTTTACTCAGCTTCTTAATGAAGTGTGTTCTTTTCCTAGTTATTTATTAACAAGACTGACTTGATGTGCTTCACTGATGTCAGAGCGGACAAATGTTTGATGGCCTCATCTGGCTTTCAAGCTGATGTGAGAGCCCTACAAAAGGTTTTGGGGGCTAAGCACCTGGTGAGGTTTCATGAAAAATAAATTGATACATTTGTTGTTAGTTCTATATAACTTGAGGCGACTCTCTCTCTCTCTCTCTCTCTCTCTCTTCAAATTGATTGAATATAAAACAATCTAATGCTTTAGTTCTGCAGAATTTTTTCCACCTAAATTATATTAGAAGCATGTTGTAATTGATTGAATGTATCCTTGAGATTACATTAGTTCCCTTCCTTTGAGATCTTACTATATCTTGAGATTTTTCCTTTGAAGTTTTATCAGGGTGTTAGTTATTTTTTGATGTTTGTTTTGGAAAGTGTGGAGGTTGGTATGCCCCAAGTCTTTTCAGGATTGTAGTCCAAATTGAAAATAGTAAAGATTGCCGCATGGAAGGAGTTGGAGAGGTTCTTGTTTGGAGGAAGAGACTCTGAGAGCTATGTAATTTGTGTACCTATATATCTGTTAAGAATGGTGGTGTTTTGTGTGACTTTCAAGTAACAAAGGGCCATCTAGAAGTGTGTGTTCTAAATATCTATGATTTTGTGGTCTAATGGACTCCCTTTTGCTGTGTTTGAAAAGAAATTGGCTTCTTGTTTGGCACGGAACCTAATATCTGTTCTTAATCACTTAACAGATCTATCAACATCAACACAACAAGCAGATGAGCTGCCCTGCCATGGCTCGACTTCTCTCCAACACTCTCTACTACAAACGTTTCTTCCCTTATTATACCTTCAACGTTTTGGTTGGCTTTGATGAGGAAGGTAAGTGATACAAGTTAATGGTGCAGTTTTAAGCTTTCAATTGGTGTTAACAAATTGGTGTTCTTTTTAAACATCCAGGAAAGGGCTGTGTTTACACTTACGATGCTGTCGGTTCCTATGAGAAGGTTGGGTATAGTGCCCAAGGTTCTGGTGCTAAACTCATCATGCCTGTGCTAGATAACCAGCTGAAGTCCCCCAGCCCTCTTTTATTACCTGCGCAGGTATGCTCTCCTTGGCTAACGTTGTTTCTTTTGTCACTTGTCTGGGGTGTTACGTCTTTTATCTGGTTATCTAAAAAACTTGTGACTTTTATAGGACGCTGTAACTCCACTTTCTGAGGCAGAAGCAATTGATGTGATCAAAGATGTTTTTGCATCTGCAACTGAGAGGGATATATACACTGTAAATTCCTGTTTCCTTTAAGCATTTGCCCTTTAAATCAATTCTTCCTCTCTCTTTTTTTTTATGTCCTCTTTAAATTATATCCAGTATCTGGAGGAAGGCCTGCCTCTCTCTGAATTATTACTCTTACACAAGGAAAAGATTGTGCAGGATGTTGTTAGGTTTACCCATACAAGATATTATGCCTACGTCCATGCTTTGACTTCAGTTCATTTATCACACTCCTTAATATATCTTGTTTGTTTTGCAGGGAGACAAGCTTGAAATTGTCATCTTAAATGCTGATGGTATGCGTCGTGAATATGCAGAGCTCAGAAAAGATTGATCCACAGATGATCATTCTGCCGGACTTAATTGAAGTTAAAGTGGTCGTTGTCGTTTACCATATCTTCATTTTGTTATGATTTCTCCCATTACAGTGTAACTTCTAAACCAGTCCTGAACTTGAACAATTGCGCTTCCTAGTTAATGAATATTTCGCAACGTTGAAAGCTTTCATGTAATTTAGATCAATGCAGCTGATTTAAGCGAAGTTAGTTATCCTCGTCATCTTTTGCTGGGTATGGATTTTATAGATGACGATGCTTTTCATATGCGGCCTTCATGATACTTTTACCTAGCTCTGGTGTAGCGTGTTCTTCGCTCGTTTTTATTTTTCGATGGCCTTGTCTTGTATACGATTTGAAGCGTTCATTATTTCTTTATTTGGTCAAGTGATTTCTCCTCGAGTGACATCTTTCCCGTTTTAAAATTTGACGTTGAACAGCTAGTTAACATCACGGACTTGAGAATTGGGCATTTGCTAATGGGGTGAAACTGACTAGTGTTATGCACATAGCATTGTGGCGAGGCAACTATGAAATATTCACCGTGCTCAAGGGCTCTTTTTATCTTGTTCACGGTTTCTCTTGGCTATAGAATGGAAGGGGCCGAGCTTCAAGATACAGCGATTGGTCTCGTCAAGGCACAAATGTGCAGTGCTATTGGAATTTTAATTGCACTTATTCCCATCACTGTAGGAATTGGGTTCAGGGTTCTAGCTTCCCTAGTCCCTTTTCATCAAAAGTAAGGGACTCCTGATGTAAACACATGGAGATTATTACAACTGTACCCACTAGAGAGTATCTACTCAGTTTTGACTTCTGTCCGTGGATCAGTAGATCACCAGGAAACAAATCATCATGGGGTACAACTGGGTAGATGTAAAATTTTCCTGGTACAATCTTATTCTTTTATATTTTTTTCAACATCAATGAATGCTGTTGATGTTCTAAATTAACAGCGCAGCTATCAGGCAGGGGCCCTTCAGAAACTCTCTGCAGATGCCCAGCCTTTCTTCTCCAGCTCTAGTCTCAATATCTGCAGTGAACGCCAAGTTCCTGCTAAGTGAGTGACGATATTTTCGAAGGAAAGGACCCCATAATGTTAGAAAAGCTAACCTTGATTCTCTTTCTGTTGTAATCAAAATCAAAGTTTCCCAAGCGTGATGCAGACCGATACTCCACAATCGTGTTATTGCCTGGCCGGAACCAAAACTCAACATCATCTACTAGCTGTTTGAAAGAACATCAGGGCGTTAGTGTTAAGCGTTTCATTGCAACTCAAAGGCTCCACTTGCGATTTCTTGAGAGGAAGACATCTAACTTACCCCTAAAATAGGACTCTGGTATTCCACGTGCACATAATCATCATCCCTCTCTACAATCTTTGGTGTAAATTTCTCCGGT
>Ga0325411_1006529_pt1 | contig 12795 bp, 5 predicted proteins | sample PopdelMetagenome_13_FD_206181 | JGI IMG/M metagenome (GOLD analysis project Ga0325411, IMG submission 206181) | Populus deltoides microbial communities from Bellville, Georgia, United States - Xylem-PdIQD-R4 | ecosystem: Host-associated > Plants > Phyllosphere > Stem > Wood/Secondary xylem... | reverse complement strand
CTAGTACTAGTTTAAATTCTAATTATTCATGATTAAACTTCTTGGTATTGGTATGAATTTCAATGACTTAAGATAACAATTTTTTATATTGGTTTGAATTCCATTAATGATGTAGACTAAAAGTTTTTGGTACTAGTTTGTATTCCAGTGAATCAAGATAACAATTTCTCAAAATTTACAAGATCCCTCAAACATGAAAGCCTCGTGATGGCAAGGCTTGAATCAGACATGTTGGAGCCTTGTTGGGCTCCAAAGTAAAGAAGAGCTTTAACTGATGATGAAGTTGAATCTTCTAGTGGCAAAGTTAAATTTCTGATTTCAAGGTTAAATCTTCTGAAACAAGGTTGAGTTTACAGGACCTTTGTTAGATTTTAATTTGCTAGAACCTTGTTGAGCTCAGAGAAAATTTTCACATGTGCTTTGTAATGCTTTTTTGCATAGTAATAGGTTAGAAATATAGGTCCCTTCTCTAATTTCTCCTTCATGAATTGACTATGGTACTCTTGTCTCAATAACTTTCAGTCACTTAAGAACTTAAGTCATTGCTATACTCAAGTTCACTGGAATATTTTCATATCATTTAAAGAATGACAATTTATCAACTATTTGTTATTCATGTCCACTCGTTGTTTTCATGAGACTTTACATCATCTAATTATAGTTTAGAGAATGTCATTTTCCCCCTAACCTGGGATCTTATAGCGTTATTTTTTTTTATCATTCTAGAGATTTGGCTTCATGGAAATTACGACTTGCTCCCTAGTTTTATTTCCATTTTTTAATTTAAGAAACCCTTTACCTTCAACTACCATTCAATCCCTAAGAATAGGAAATTATAGATAAATAAAACTTTTGATATCAATCCCTAAAAATACATGATTTCATCGATTTAATTTTTTTATGGTTATCCCTAAAAATAGGTGATTTTTGGAATTTTGGATGTTAATCCCTAAAAATGTGATTTCATTAATTCTTTTTTGTTTGTTTTTTAAAAAACAAAATATTTAATTTTGATAAAGTTTATGATTAATCTAGGACATAAAATATTGATTAAACTAATTCTTTCCTAACAAATAAACCCTAGATAAACAAATCAAACCCTTCAAATAGGGCTTCAAGTTCCTTTTCATTCATTCATTTGTCATTTAAGCAAACAAAAACATCCATGCAGCCTATAACTCTTCATGTTTAATATAATAAAGGATAAAAACCTTAAAAAATTAAGAAAGAAAACATGTAGAGTATAAATTAACACACAAAGAAACTCTAAAGAAATCAACTTTAAGTCTCCAAAATATATATTTTCAAGTTAAATGGCATCAAAAGAATAAAAACCCTAGATTATAAGAACCTTATTTTCATATTTTCCCAAATGAAAGGACACACTTGCTTTTTAACCACTACATAAAGCATTCCCATACAAAAAAAAAAAAGGACATATTTAGGATTCAAAAGCATTCCCACACACAACTTTCATATCCTAACCTTGTTTAAAGAAATATAAGAAATTTTTCATTCCATATTTTCCCATGATCCACAACATTAACGTTTCACTACAACATTTAATAGTTTTATCAATGGAATTTTTCTATCGGCATAAGATTACCATTTCATCAATGAAAATTTTACTGATTAATTCACCGACAGAATTCGTCCGTTGGTATACCGTTCATCGGTAATTCCATCATCTGTCACTAATTTGTCAGTAAGAAAAAAAACCACCAATGGTTTTACAGACAAAAAATACGCACCAAAAAAAAATACCCACTAGAAATATGTCGACGGAATTATTCCATCGGCATATTTTCGTCAGTGATATTAGCATGTGCAGTATTTTTTTCCAACTCTCTGACAAATACAGACAGACTATATCCGTCTGTAATATTTAAAAAATATTTTTAAAAAAAAATATTCATTACAATTTTATTTGTACAAATAAAAATTAAACTGGAATAATGACAGCGCTAAAGGAGGAGGAGGTTGGTCGTTCCCAGAACCATACAGCCAAAAAGGAGGCGGACACGTACCACCCATTTATGATCTCATGTCCATGATCATTTGGCAGAGTTGCTCATATTTTTCGGTGAGATGAGTTTTGTGTTGTTACAAGATCACGAACTCCTAAGACTGAGTGCTTAATATCAATTGGGAGCTCCCAACGGTTGAGACACTACGGGCCGCCTACAAATTATCGGTTGTAGTGTTGGAGAATCCGTACACCTGATTTCAATCGGGTCCACCAAACGATTCTGCCTTCATCCACAAATCCGGATCGAAATTCGGGTGGGTCGAAGAATTGTCCCAATATCTCTCCCTCAACTGGCTATTATATGTCTCCTAAAAAATAAAAAGGAATCATCAAATTCAATTCAAGAAAATAATAACTTACAAAATAAAATGGTTGAACGAACATACCACGAAGTGTTGAGCGTAGTTGTCGATGAATTATTGCCCCCCATTTGACGGTCATCACTCCGCACATGCATCTCCACAAAAAGCTTCATTGGACTCGACTCACGTTCAAGAGTCGTAGCTTGTAAGAAAAATAATGTTGCAAGATAAATATATTTACAAATAACAACAAATTAATTAAAGATAGATGTCATTAAAATTAATCTTACCATCTGTTCCGCATGTACAATGTACAGATCGGAGCCACCGGTGTACAGGGTAACCGGACTATGAATTTGCCAGTTCCGGTTCTTGGCACCGGACAATGAGCGTCGTGTGAACCGCTCGGACATCATGTACTGAATATATTGCACCCATATATCCTCCGAGATGTATGACAGCCTGAAATTCCTCGAAACCGCCACGTCATTCTAGCCTGGTAGAGCGATATCTCTAGCATATTTTTTAGTTTTTTTCTACGCTTCATACCAAAAGTCACTCAACCTACATGATACAAATGTATTTTATATAAGTTAATGACAAATTAGATTTTAATATATAAAATTTTAAAAACCAATATCGTATTATTTTTTATGTTACCTAGTTGCAGAGTGATTCTCTCACACCCTCCTCGCAACATTATCATTTGTAATATCCCACTTGAATCCACTTGAATTTGTTTCGTGTATAAAAAATTTATAAAAAAATAAATAAGTAATTTCAATATAACATAACAAAAAGTTAAAATTTTTAAGTTAAAACTAACCTCAAATTTTATAAATCATGCATCAATGTATGGTTTTCATTCAGGATATCTAGACACCTAGCTCCATTGAAACAATAGAATTTCCATCAATAATTTAAATATCGATGTTATTACTCGAGCGGCCTCAATGTCTGTGAACCTGAAAATTAATAAAATTAATGAAATATTACTTATACATAAATTGTTAAACACAAACCAACTCAAATCAAAACAAACTTACATTGAAAGGTCATCCTTCCCATATGCCTCGTACTTGCAGGAGAATTGACCCCGCTTTAAAGAGACATCACCTCTACGTCGTGGAACCGTGATGGAAGAGGCAGCGTCGTGAGTTGACATAAGTGCCTTTTTTTGGTTGACACCTAATGACACGTCATCATCACTGCTAGAAGAACTAGTTACGATCATCTACTCACGATGTACAGTTGATTATGTTCCACGCATCTATACAAATTTGATGTATAATTACATAATCAAATTAAAATTTAATTTTTTAAAAAACATTCGACAGCACCTCCCCTATACTAGAGACTACCTAAAATGTTCAAACCTGTAAATATTCAAAATATATGCCGCAAACTAGTTGATTTTATTTTATTTCTACCAGAAATTTCAAATTATTCAATTTCATCTCATTTTCAACGTGATAGTATAATGTTTCGAATCATAAAATAAAGAAAAACAAATCTTATATATAAGCTAATATCTATACAAATTTAACAATAAAATAGAGAAAAAAAAATAAAATGTATTCCTATATATTCAATTAACATTTATACTACAAATTTAACAATAGCAATTAAAATTCAACAAAACAATCAAACATTAGAGATATATACACAATAAAATTGAGATAAAACAATAAAATTCAATCCTATATATTCAATTGACATTTACACTACAAATTTAACAATAACAATTAAAATTCAACAAACATAATAAAACATTATTGCAATGTAGAAAATAAAATAGAACAACAAATATAGGCTTTAGAAAAAAAAAATGCTTACCTTAATGGTGTGTTTACTTTTAGAGTTTATCCATGTGTAATACCAAAAAAAAAAAATTGTTAATTAACCGAATAAAAGATGAAAATTAAAAAGCAATTAAGTAAAACGATTCACAATACATACCTTTAAATGTGTTTATAGTTTATCTACTACTTGAAACAAAATTGAAGATAGAATTTGAAGGAGGAGAGGATTTAAGTAGAGAAAGTGAAAGAATTGTGAAAATGAAAGGAAAAAATGAACTGAAGGTGTTCCCGCTGGGTTTTATACTATGTTTTTACCGACAGAATCATTGATGAAATATTAAATAATATTATTTTTAATTAGTCTGTCGATGATTCTCTCGGTAAATTGACCTTGAAATTTTAATTTCAAACTAAAATTTTTAAAAAGCTCTCCATAATTTTCACAGTCCGTCAGTAATTCCCTTACTAATATTAAATAGTACACACTATCAGAGATACATTAATTACCCACGCTTTGGATTACGTAATTCGTGCCGACGGAATCGCCGATGGACTATTAAATAATATTATTATTAATTAGTCCGTCGGTGATTCCCTTAGAAACCTACAACTGAGTCAGAGGACTTTAATTGAACATCATCGACATGGGATGTGAACAGTTCCTTCGCCTCTGTAATACATTGACGGACACAAACCATCGATGTTTCCATCAGTGATGTGGGATTTGAACAGTTCCCTTCCCCTCTGAAATACACCGACAGACACAAACCATCGGTGTTTCCATCGATGATATAGGATATGAACAGTTCCATTCACCTTTGGAATATACCAATGAACACAAACCATCGGTGTTTCCATCGGTGAGTTGCACAATTAATAGCATATTGTGGCTATATATATTCCCTGTCTATCCTCCCTGCAAATATTTAAATTGAAAGCTGCACGCACAACACAATAAAAGCAGTTCACATAACAATTATAAAATAATTATTTCTTTGTACAAAATTTCATCCATAAATATTACATTATAAAAAATACCTTTAAACTTTTTTATTCTGATAGTTAGTCAGAATTATCTTTTTCTTTTTTAATAGAAGTTGACACAACCATCCTTTCTATCATACTCTCATTATGAACAAATAGTTCTCCATGTGCATACCAACACAAGTAATCCTCCATGAACCATTTGTGTAGAAGATACATCGTTATAACATCTAGATGAAAAAAAAAATTATTTTTACACCTCTTACATGGACACCTAATACCGCATCTACTAATATTTCTCGGAATAGATGTTGGGAAATTAATAAAACTCTGAACCCCATTAAAATAATTCATCATCGGCAATTCTTAGGGTGAATCTCGATACATCCATGAACGATCATTCATGACTTCTATCGAACCTCTATAAAATAATGATGACAAATGTATTAATTAACTACGGTAAGTAAATAAATTTGCAAAAATATTGGTTTAGCTCAAGATTATCCAACTTACTTTCAAACTTCTCTTAAATATTCATTATCAATTATCTATGTACATACAAATTTATACACATTAATTTATGGAAATTACAACTCGTCAATAAAATTGATAAAAATTAAAATGGACTCGTTAAATAAGCCATTATTTATTTCATCACAACACACCAGTCGGTAATTCGATATAATTTTTAACAATTTACAAACAAATAGAATTTTATAAAATCTAAAACAAACTATAACAAGTAAAAAATTATAAATCCATACTACAAATTTATTTGAGAAAAAACAATAAAATAAGTAAACACCAAAACAAAATACATATACTAAAAAAACATTTAATAATAAAATTGACATTTTAAAATTGTGTTAAAATTAAAAAAAGATAGATTTACTTACTAAAAATAAAAAATCCGTAATAAATCAGAACATAGATGTTGGGACTACAAAAGTTAAAGAACGATGAGTTGTGTTGAGATGAGGAGGGATGTTTAGGGGGGCTGGTTGTTTGCAGTTGGGAAGGTTGTTTAGATGCAAGGGGGAAGAAGAAGGAGAAATACAGGAGGGAAGGGTCGATGGTCATGTCATATATTAACTATTACCGATGGATTTACCGACAGAATAATTTCGTCTATAACTCCATCGGCAATTTTTTCGATGTAGTAGACTCATCACCATACGAATATCCCGGTTTGAATCTCACTGTATTTCCAATTGTAAAATCATCCATAAAAACTTTCGCGTCATCACTGCTTTATTTTTTAAAAATTCTTTATATTCCGTCTGTGATTCCCTCGGTATATACCAACGGAATAATTCTATCAATATATACTGATGGATTTAGCGAGGGAATTAATTTGGTCGGTAAATATCACCGCAAAATATGAACAGAAAAATTCTGTCAACAATTCTGTTTGTGTTCTTTGAATTTCTAGTAGTATTTCATGCTTAATAAGTGTCAACTTCCATCATTTAAAAGCCACAAATTACTTCTACAAGGGTTATTTGGATTAACATAAACCCTAATAGACCTTTTTATTATTTTTTACAGCAATAAGAGCACGTAACGATCTTCATTAGTGACTTCAAATGGCCAATCTTGGTTCAAATCAAACAACGAAACCCTAATCATCCCTTTTTTTATGGTTTTCTTCACAAGAATAGCTAAAAATCATTCATTTTTCATGGTTATTAGTTTCCAAGACTTGTATTCCAAATTTCTTTCACCCATGTTAGCATAAAATATGAACTTAAAATAACAATCCCGTAACAATGCATCATACTTTAAGCAAGGTTCATTTTGATAGGTTTCTGTATTCCAGTGTTAATATCATGGTTTGTATTCTCTACATTTAAAAGTCATTAACTCAAATTTCATTGATATGAAACAACAACAAGAGGATCAAATGAATAAAATTTAACAGTAAAAAAAAGGTTAAAAACTCACTTGGTATTGTTGAGGTTATTGTTGTCAGTGTTCCATTGATACTTTAAAAGTCATTAACTCAAATTTCATTGACATGAAACAACTACAAGAGGATCAAATGAATAAAATTTAAAATAAAAAAGGTTAAAAACTCACTTGGTATTGTTGAGGTTATTGTTGTTAATGTTCCGATGGTATTCTTAAAAACCAAGATGCTGCCATTGTTTTAAAATATGGTTGACTCCTTCTAAAATCATTATTTTTTTCTTAGGGATCTTTTTATAATTCAAGAACTTTTTCAACTTTATGAATAGGCTTCGAAAATCCTTGACCAAAGATGTTTTCCACTGCAACCTGGTTTCTGCTACTTTTATTAAAAACTAGGATTGGTTTTAACATCTAAGAGTGTTTCTATGGCATTCAAACTACTAATGAAGTCTTTTGAACATGTATTTAAAGTCCATGGTTCTCTCAAAGATGGAAAGAAGAGTTATTGTGGCTAGGCTACCATGTCTGCAAAAGATGAAAGTCCATTGTTAATGTTTTTACAACAATTCCTTTTTTTTATTTCTCCATTCTTTTCTATCTCTCTTTTTCTCATATTTTCTCTTTCTCTTTTTTTTAATATTTTCTCTTTCTTTTATTTTTTTTTCATTCCATCACCTTTCTTCTTTTTTTCTATTCTCAAGTGTGAATTGTGAAAGCTATTTATAGGCAAAGATAGGGGGATTTGGGGGTCTTGATCTAGCAAGACCAAAACCCACTTGAATCTTTAGTAGACATCTTAGTCCTTGATTCGAATTAACTCTTGTTATACCCCCACTACAAGGCTGGCACTAAAAGCATTATTTTAATTTGAAGTTTTGCAAGTTATAGTTGCAGACCTTACAATGTTTTTAGCTAGTGTAGGCAAAGCATTTAAGGGCTAAAAACAATTAGAACAGAGGTTGCAAGGGAGGTACAAAGTTAGGGCTGAAGGGAGAGTTTTGTTTTTATCTTGATGGGAGGTAAAATACAGAGTAATAGAACACTAAAGGTCCCCTCTCATTATGAAAGAAAAACGCCATAATTCTGAGGTTGAAGAAGAAACCAAATGACACATTGTTATTTTCTTATTTAATTAGGTCTTGTAATTCTATTTAAACAATATTGTTTTAGACTATTCATTTTTTATCCTGGAATTTCAACCCCTTCTTGATTTTAGTTCCTAGCTTCACATGTTCTTAATTCAGCCCTAAATTGAACTATTACCTTTAAGATGCTTTCCATTATCACCCTTGATCCAATTTAATTTGGTCTTTATAATTTGATGTAATTTGTAGTATAGTTCTTAGATCCCTAATTAGTGTAATTTGGCCAAATTTATTTTCAATCTCAAATCTCTCTTCAATTATATCCTTGGTTGAGTTAATAAGACCATTTTAATGTCAATATCTTTTTTATTTTGATCATTGGACCTTTAATTTTTTTAGTTTTGGTCAAATTAACTCTAAATATATATTTTTAATTAAGCTCCTATTTGGATTAATAAGCCCCCATAATTTTTTACCTCTTTTTATTTTGGTCAATGGTCTTTTAATTTATTTATTTTTGGTCAAATTGACTCTAAATGTTAATTGTTTTCTCCAATTAAGCCTCTAATTGAATTAATAAATACCTCAAAGTTATTTCTCACCTTTTTGTACCCACTCTAACCTAGTTCTTGTTTTTTTTTAAAAAATCATTATTTATCTGATTTGATCCCTAATTTTATTTGTCTTTATTTTTTATTATTTTATGATTTTTTTTATTTTGATAATTTTTCAAAAGATGTCTTTTTTCAAAACTTTGTCCAATTTTATTTGCAAAAATACTTTGATGTAAAATTTTTAGTTTTGAAAGGGGTAAAAATTAGGTTATGACAATATCAAGTCTTCTTGTAATACTCATCAATACCAGAATTAGAAATATTAATTTAAGTCCAATATTCATTGATGTCAGAGTCAAAAGTGTTGAGGTATCATAAGACAATTAAACCTCATTGAGACTTCTTCCATTAACCTTTCTTAGGACGGCTAGTGTTGAACCATTATTAAGGGTTTAACTCATTGTAATAAACTCATTATCACCTTGTAAATAAATCATTAATAGATTAGGCATAACAAACTATTAGTAATTCAATACAAGACCAGCAATACAGTGTACATCATGTAGGATGCTTTAGGGTGATAGTATCTTTCTTCTAGTGTAACTAGTTTCTTATCACAGATCTCTACAAACTAGTTATGGTTTATAGTGATTATAGTACTAAGTGACGACTACTTTACAAAGATTAGACATTTCCCCCCTCTCAAAACATAAAAGACTCCATTTTCTCCATGTTTAATGAAAAAGTGTGGGTTGCCACATGCCGAATGCGGTATTGGTGATAAAGAATGAAATGGTGGAAATGAAAATAAAAGTTCTATTCTTACTTTTTAGGTGTTTTGTAAAAAAATAATGAAGTGAGAATGTTAATGACAACTAAAAAAATATAATTTATTATATCAACTACTTCTATACCATCACTACTCCATCTTCATTGATAGTGGCAATGTTTTTTTTTATAAAAAGAAAATTATTATTGTTGATATTTTTTTTGTTATTATTATTATTATTCGCAAACCCTTCTTTTATGTCGAGCATGGTTATTATTATTTAAATATATTATTGCTACAACTATCATATCTTTCACTTCCTTCTTCTCTTCCACCATCATCAGAATCACCCTTATTATTTTTACTATTATCAACATAAATAAAAGCATTCTTGTAATCATCATTTCTTTTCATCTTAGAAACTAGGCATTAAAAATTTTAAATTTCATTCGTATTCCTTGTTATTATTCTAAACACATTATTAGAACTAAAACGTCATTATGATTCCTCTATTCCTATTTTGAGTCTTTTATTTTTTATAACTAAATAGTACTTAATGATCATGAATGTTACAATTTAGGATTTCGATAGAGAAGAATCTCTCATAATTATGTTGAAGTTGTTTTATTTCATTACAAAATACACATTGATGTTTGTATCATTGCTATTTGGGATTTCAAAAATCATTAAATATTTTGTCGTGCATTGAGGTATCATTTACTTAAAGTTCATTAAATTCAAATGCTTTAAGTTTTTCTCAAAATGAGAATATCTTGATTGTTATAGTTTATGATTTCATTACAAAAATCTTTGAAAACTATGTCAAATGTCTTTTAGTTATAAATACACATTAATATTGTTGTAGGGAACATCTCACTTGGATGATGAAGAATGCTAGGATAAAAATATGAAAAAGAGGTTGTTATCTAGTTTTATAATAACTAAAAAGATTATAGGTAAAAGACTAATTATGTCAAAGAAAAGATATTAAAATCACCCTAAGACATTCTACCTAAGATAAATTGCTCAGTATTTGTTTTTAATGATAAAAGGATACTTATTGTGCTTATATTAATAATTTGCCTAAAATGGTTTATGCATGTTTATCATTGATGATGAAAGGCTACTAGGACCTAAAATAATAATTTGAGATATGGGCCTGGAAATAAGATTCAATCCTTAGTTTTGGAATACGTGCATTGGGCCTAAAAAGATGGTGAGTAATACATTAGGCTTTGGCCTAATTTTCCTTGACTATGTTTAAATGGAGCTTGGAGATCGTCAGTCACACTTAATTGGTCATTGTGGGGTCAAGTTGACCCAACCTAGGTTCACTAACCATGAAAAAGATGGTGTATCCTAACATGTGAGAATTCATAAACAAGCATTTGCACACATTAAAAAAAAATTAAAAACCCATATTTACAAACAAAAATTTAAAGAATATTTATTGGTATATATTTTTTTATATAAAATTGAATGTTGTCACCTTGAAAGTCACTGCGCCAATAGAATGATGGTTTAATGTATGTTAGATATGTCAATCAAAAAGGTATTGCCAAGAGCACCCTTCAACTCATATATCTAGATTTATTATACACACACACTACATTCAATATCTTCCAACTTCCAAGAAATAGAACATATTTAAGGATCATACTATTCCTTTTGATTAGATAAAAATATACATAAATTAAAAAAATAAACAAAAAATATTTCTTTATATTTTTATATGAAAATTAAAGGCATCAATATCTGAGTGATAAGATATGTTTAAGACTCGTAGTATCACTAAGTTGATTCTTTGATAAAAGAAAAACAAACAAACAAATCCTTTTTTATATGAAAATAATCCTACCGTTTATTTTTTAAAGAAAAATTATTAAAATTCACACATAAAATTAATTATATCCATACACCAAATCAAATGCATCCACACACAAAGTTAAATATTTTATAACTCATCCTCCCAACTCTATTATGGAGTATCAATTCTAACTTTATCACATCAAAAAATAATTTCATTGTGCCTTCATAACCCTGGGGTTGCCAGGCAACGCTGCAGACCCCAACACTTAAATATTCATTCTTCAAAATAAATACAAAAAAAATGATAATACATTAGAAATTATTCAAATAAACAAAAAAATATTCAAGATTCGAAAACAACCTTTAGTAGTGTCGGGGTCGGGCGAAAGCTGCTATAACTGGACTAGATTAGTGGCGGTGCATGGATGTTATGGGTGAAATATGACATGTGTGATTCACGCATCGATGAGTTAGAGCAGTGTGAGCTATTCGATTGAGTGCACCTTGTTGTCTTCTTCCTTTCTATATTGACAGTGATGTCTACCGCCACTTGAGGAGAGGGATCAACATGGGGAAAGCTTCGAGTTTTCTCTCCCTTTTGTTGGCATGAGAAGGGTTGCTGCACGAGGTGGTTGTGTCATGTCTTCTTTTAATGGTGTGGTGGCACTAGTGGTGATCAGTAGGTGTCTTATTCAGTGTTGTTTGGGGTTTTACGCGGCGGTGATTGCTTGAAGAAATAAGATGGTATATGCATGTGGTGTGAAGAAAGAGAAAAGGCTTTTTCTCTTTTGGTTTTTTAATTTTTTCTACTCTGCTCTTTCTCTGCTTGCTTTTTTTTTTTTTTGCATTTTTAGGAGAATTTAGTTCTTTTTCTCTTTTTGCTACTTTTTGGTTTCTCTCCAATTTTTTTCTTTTTGTTTTTCCTTTATGTTTTTTTTTATAGCTCCTTCTCTGCTATATTTTTTTATCTCTTCTTCTTCCTTATCTCTTTACCCTACAATGATTGGAGAGGGCTCTGAATTTTCATGTTTATTTTAGTTTTTTTTACCTCCCTTGCCTATAATTTCATTCACTATTTATTGTTTTTGTGTTTTTTTTTTTTGAAAACCCGATTAAAAAACAAGAGGTCAAAAACATGTTATTAAAAATATTATATATCATTTTGTAACATTGATATCTAGCCCTAAGAGCCTGTTTAAAAGTGTGGTTGCGGTTGTTTTTTAAAGTGTTTTTCGTGCCGAAATACATCAAAATAATATTTTTTTTATTTTTAAAAAATTATTTTTGAAATCAGCTTATCAAAACGATCCAAAACATACAAAAAATTAATTTTTAACAAAAAAAATTAATTTTTTTAAAAACACAGGTATAATCGTGTTCCCAAATGTAGCCTTAAGTTTGTCTTGATAAGTTAAAGGAACGAATTTTGTTACAAATAGTTTTGTTTAGATACAGAATATATTGTTTTGAAAAATTGCTATTTGGTATTTTGGATTCAATTTGTGAGATATATATATATATATATATATATATATATATATATATATATA
>Ga0325411_1006528_pt1 | contig 12795 bp, 11 predicted proteins | sample PopdelMetagenome_13_FD_206181 | JGI IMG/M metagenome (GOLD analysis project Ga0325411, IMG submission 206181) | Populus deltoides microbial communities from Bellville, Georgia, United States - Xylem-PdIQD-R4 | ecosystem: Host-associated > Plants > Phyllosphere > Stem > Wood/Secondary xylem... | reverse complement strand
TGGCTTCGTCTTGTACCCGTGTTTGTGGCCCGGCTAATAATGCAGCGTGCCTACGTACTTATGTAGCTTCCAAGTGGCATGGGCTAATTATATTATAAATAATAAGAGAAGGGAATTTTACTCATTTATTCTTCACAAAGCACTATTTGAGTATTATTTTTTTTTATCTTTTATTTTTTAATTAATATTTTTAATTAACTTTTTAACATTATTTTTTTTTATATTACGAATTTGATGTGATGACTCAGTTTGGCATGTTAATCTGGTTAACTCAAGTTTTTTTAATTAATTTTTTTAATTAATTTTATTTTTTAATATTGGATTGATTGAAAATTAGACTTCATGATTTATTTTGTTTATTTTTTATTATATTATTTCAGCATCATGACTCGGGAACAGTACTTAACGAGTTAAACGTTAAGCACCAAAAATGACTAGGAGTGATCATTTTCGGTTCAATTTAGTTTTAATAAAAAAAACCAAACTGAATTTTTTTTAAAAAAAAACCAAAACCGGTTCAAACCAACCGGTTTCGGTTCGGTTTGGTTTTTTTAGAACAAAGCCAGTTCAAACCGATTTGGCTTGGTTTTGGCTCGATTATTTCGGTTTTGGCTTGGTTTTTCCGGTTTGGCTCGGTTTTTTTCTAGTTTTTTTCGGTTTAGGTTCGGTTCGGTTTTTTTGGTTTCAGGCTTATAAAATCAAAACCAAATCAAACTGATCGGTTTTTTCAAAATTCTAATTGGTTTTTTTTCATGGTTCGATTTTTTCGGTTATTTTTTTAATCGGTTTTCTCGGTTTAATCGGTTTCGGTTTTTTTACTCACCCCTAAAAATTACTCTATAAAAGTGTTTGATGTTTTCTCACCAAGGCCTTCTTATCTGGGTTGTTCTATTATTAGTTTAAAATCAACCAAAGAGGTCTCATGTTGAACCAATATAAATTATTAAAAACTTCTCTCAATATCTCTAAGTAACTGACTATCCACATAAATGATAAACTGTTTAGAGGTTAACAGTTTATTATTCCAATCTGTTTAACAAGTCCTGCTTTTCCGAATGAGTTATTTTATGTTTTATCATTTTGTTAGTAAGTCCTATTATTATGGGACTAGTTGTTTTCTGTTTTTAACAATTCCTCTTATTCTGTTATCACGTTTAGAGTATGTAAATCGTGGGTTGTTATTTGATTCCTGCATCTCTTTGTAAAAGGCTATATAAGTCTGCTGTTCTGTGATGAATATACAAGGGACTACTTATTCAAGATTGTTTGTTATAGTTTCTTCTGAGTGTTTTTCAACAATTGGTATCAAAGCCTCATTACAGGAGGCTTGAGTGTGAGTGTGAGTGTGTGTGTGGAAAGAAACTGTAGTTTCTTTTTCAAAAATAGGAAATCAAACAGAATGGCAAAAAGCCATAGCAATGGTTTTGTGCCGCCGGCCATTCCCAAATTTGACGGGCATTACGATCATTAGATGATGTTGATGGAGAACTTTCTTCACTCCAAAGAATATTGGGATCTTATAGAGAATGGGATTTCAGTGGTGGCAACAAAAGGACATTACAAATTAATCGAGGACCAGGCAAAAGCACAATACAAATTGATTGAGAGGCAGAAGGTGAAGGACTTAAAGGTAAAGAATTATCTCTTTCAAGATATAGATCAGAATATCATAGAGACTATACTCGATAGAGACACATCAAATAGTATTTAGGACTCCATGAGACAGAAATACCAAAGCTCTACCAAGGTGAAAAGAGCATTGTTACAAGCACTTTTGAGGGACTTTGAGACTCAACACATAAAAAAGGGTGAAACTATTGATAATTTCTTTTCTTGTACTCTCACTATAGCCAACAAAATGAAGACTCATTGTGAGACAATGAGCCCAACCATCATCAATGAAAAAATTTTGAGGCTTATGACTTTAAAATTTGATTATATGGTTTGCTCCATTAAAGAATCAAGTTATTTAAACACACTAACCATTGACGAGCTGCAGAGCAGTTTGTTTATCCATGAACAAAGAATGAATATCCATAAAGAAGAAGAGCAGGCTCTCAAGATCACTCATGAAGATAACACTGGTAGAGGAAGAGATCGAGGCGTGTTTAGAGAAAGAGGAAGAGGAAGAGGTCCTGACAGACAACCTTTCAACAAGGCCATTATCGAATGTTTTAAGTGTCATAAACTAGGACACTTTCAGTATGAGTGTCCTAGTTGGGAGAATGGAGCCAACTATACAGAAATAGATGAAAGAGAAGAGTTGTTATTAATATCCTATGTAGAGCTTAACCATGCTAAGAGAAAAGAGGTATGGTTCTTCGATTCAGGATGTAATAATCATATGAGTAGGAATAAAGAATGGTTCTTGGATTTAGATGTTTAATTCAAGGAAACTATGAAATTAAGCAACAATTCAAAGATGGTAGTTGTGGGGAAAAAACCTTTGAATGCAAGTGAATGGAATTACTCAGGTAACTTTTGAGGTCTATTACATTCCTGAGTTGAAAAGCAATTTGTTAAGTATAGGGCAACTTCAAAAAAAGGGTGTGTCAATTCTAATTGAATATAGGGAGTGCAAAGTTTTTCATCCTATTAAGGGTCTAACTATTCAGTTTAAGATTAGCACGAATAGGATGTTTGTTGTGCTCGTAGCAATGATGCCTAAAGCTATTACTTCTTTTCAAGTTGTGAGAGAGGATGAGAGTTATTTATGGCACTATAAATTTGGACATTTAAGCTTTAAAGGGTTGAGAACCCTTCAATATAAAAGGATGGTCAGTGGTTTGCCTTCAGTTACAGCTCTTACAAAGTTATGTACATCATGCTTGGTTGGAAAGCACCATAGATAATCCATTCCAAAAAAAAGTCTATGAAAAGCATCACAGAAACTGGAGCTGGTATATGCCAATATATGTGGCTCTATAAAGTCAGCATCAAACAACAACAAGAGGTATGTTTTTAGTTTTGTTGATGATTTTAGTTGTAAGACTTGGATTTACTTCTTGCATGAAAAATCAGAGGTTTTTACCATGTTTAGAAGATATAAGGCTTGCGTTGAAAAGGAAACAGATGCTTACCTTAAATATCTAAGGACTAATAGAGGTGGAGAGTTCACCTCAAATAAGTTTGGGGAGTTTTGTAAGGCTAATGACATAATCAGGCAACTAACCACAGCCTATACTCCTTAGCAAAATAGAGTTACTGAAAGAAAGAATATGATTGTGATGAATTTAATGCGTTGTATGCTTATGGAGAAAAAGGTTCCAAGGCTTTATGACCAAAAGTTGTGAGATGGTGTGTGCATGTCTTCAACATAAGCCCTACTTAGCTGTCCAAAATAAAACTCTAAAGGAAGCATGAAGTGATATGAAACCTACAGTAAAGTATTTCAAAGTTTTTAGGTACTTAGCTCATATGCATGTACCAAACCATAAAAGAATCAAGTTGGATGACAAAAGCATATAGTGTGTTTTACTAGGATTGAGTGAAGAAATGACTTTAGATGTGTTAGAATGGGGTGATACTGGAGAAGAAAATGATGAAGAGGAGAATGAAAGAAAACCTAGAGCAAATGTTAAGAACTTGTAATAGAGGCTAAGGAGAATAAAGAAGCTGATGGAGCTGATACTAGTTCACATTCCAGTGTGTCACATGATGAGAATTCCTTGGGTCTAATTGAAAGCAGGGCAAGACGAGTTCCACTTCGGATGTAAGATTACGAAATATGAGAGTTTTTCATAAAAGAAAGACTTGAATGCCATGATTATTCTTACAGAAGTTGATCCCCTTACTTTTGAGGAAGCTATGAAGAGTAAGAAATGGAGAGATGCCATGATTGCAGAGATTGAGGTTATTGAACGCAATAAAACATTGGTTCTGACTATCCTACCTGAAAGAGTAAAGAGCATTGGAGTCAAATGGATCTTTAAAAAAAAACTCAATGAAAATAGTAAGATAAACAAATGCAAGGCTAGACTTGTGGCAAAGAGATATGCACAATAATATAGGATTGATTACACAGAGGTCTATGCTCCAATGACAAGATTAGATACCATACGTTTAATAATTGCCTTAGCAGCTTAAGAAGGATAGAGTATTTTTCAACTTGATGTAAAAAGTGCATTTTTACATGGTGAACTTAGTAAGGAAGTTTTTGTCTAACGGCCTCATGGATATGAGAAGAAAGGAGAAGAACATAAGGTTTATAAGTTGAATAAGGCATTATATAGCCTCAAACAAGCTCCACAAGCTTGGTACAACAAGATTGAGGCCTGTTTTGCTAAAGGCTTCAAAAAATTTCATTGTGAACACACCCTATTTACAAAATTAAAGGAAGAAGGTAAGCTTTTAATTGTCAGTCTTTATGTTGATGATTTAATTTTTACTATGAATGATAATAACATGTGTGAAGAGTTTAAGAAAATGATGTTGGAATTTGACATGTCTGACTTGGGAAAAATAAGATACTTTTTGGGGATTGAAGTACTATAAAATTCAAATGGGATTTATATGTGTAAGAGAAAGTATACTCATGAAATCTTAGAAAGATTTGGCATGGACATAAGCAACTTGGTGAAGAACTTTATAGTTTCAGGTTGTAAATTATCAAAGGACGAGAAGGGAGCCAAGGTTGATGCAAGTATGTTTAAGCAGATGGTTGGAAGTCTCATGTATTTGACTATAACCAAACCTGATTTGATGTATGGTGTGAGTCTTATCAACAAGTTCATGTAGTGTTCTATGGAGCAACACTGGTTGGTAGCAAAAAGATTACTTAGATATCTGAAAGGAACGACGGATCTGGGGATTTTCTACAAGAAAAGAGGTTATAAACAACTCACAGCCTATTCAGATAGTGATTTGCTGGAGATGTAGATGATCGCAAGAGTACTACAGGGTGTGTATTCATGCTTAGTTCAGGAGCGGTATCATGGTCATCCAAAAAGTAGCTTGTGGTTAGTTTATCCACGACTGAAGCTGAGTACATCGTTGCTACCTTATATGCTTGTCAATGTGTTTGGTTAAAAAGAGTTTTAGAAAAGCTTGGTTGTGTGTAGGAGAAATGCACTACAATTCTGTGTAATAACAATTCAAGTATAAAACACTCCAAGAATCTTGTTCTTCACGGCAGAAGCAAGCACATTGATATCAGGTTTCATTTTCTTCGTGAATTGGTAAGAGATAATGTGGTTAATTTAAGTCATTATAATACTCAAGATCAGGTGGCTGACATCATGAAAAAGTCGCTCAGGTTAGAAGTGTTCTTGAAGCTTCGGAGTTTGCTGGGTGTATGTGAAGTTTCTAATATAAATTGAATGCATTCTGCATACAGTTTAAGGAATGGAATGATAGACTGTTTAGAGGTTAATAGTTTATTATTCCAATCTGTTTAACAAGTTTTGCTTTCCCAGATGATTTGTTTTCTGTTTTACCATTCTGTTAATAAGTCCTATTATTATAAGACTAATTGTTTTCTATTTTTAACAATTCCTCTTAGTCTATTCCATGTTTGCGGTATGTAAATCGTGGGTTGTTATTTGATTCCTGCATCTCTTTGTAAAAGGCTATATAAGTCTGCTGTTATGTGATGAATATACAAGGGACTTCTCATTCAAGATTGTTTGTTATATTTTCTTTTGAGTTTTTTCAATAATAAATAGTAGAGGAACACAACACCGCATCGCATCTTTTCTATGCAGTTTACAATGGTTTAGGGATAAGAGAGTTTCAACTAAGATAGCTGAGGTGAGGTTATTCTTTGTCGGTTCATCCTCAATGAAGATATTGGCAGCTTTAATATTGATGATCCCAGCAACTTCTACAGGAAACAAAACTGACCCGAAGATGGCAAAAACAACCTCTTGGTGTTTCTCTTCTCCTAACTTTCCTTTGTCTTTATCTGCCTTCCGTTTATTCTCAATCAACTTCCACTTAAATCTTTCATTAAACATCCTGTACTGATTAACTTGGTCTAGACACAATAATTTTATGACCTCAATAGCTGTGTTCTCAATTCTTTGTCTGAAATATACTTTGTGAGGGTCATTTGAGAAGTTTAAAATCTGGGCATAGTCTTCAGTGATGGGGTAATGTTAATATCCTCAAAGGTGAAATATCTATAACCTGGATTCCAGAAATGCATCAAGGCCATGACTGCAGAAATCTGAACTAGGATCCTTATTAGGTGGACAATTCTCTTATACTTTGTCTCAAACAAAGTCTCATCCATATACCCTAAGACTGACACAAGCTTCTTTATATTATCCATGAAGTAATGTACTTTGGTTATATGCAGTAGTTCCCCTACCTCAGTCCTTCGGCAATTCCCTTCAATTAATTGCATCATCTCGAATCTTTCTTCGTACTCAGAAAAAATCATGAAAGTCATGGTCTTAGCTAAAAAAACTAGTAGAGTTCAGGTTTTTCATTAGGTTTGCTCTAATGCAAAATAAATTATTAAGGAGTTCATACCCTAAAGGCAGGTTTTAGATTATTATATGAGGGCTAGATTCACTACATGGTCCTAAAAAGGTTTATGATCTATCCAATGACCACCTTTCATGAAATCAGTATAGGTGTTTGCAAGAAATTGTCAGGGCATAGTGTGACCGCCATTACCGAGTAAACGCTCTGCTTATAGTTGAATGTTTCATGAATATGAACCCCGACTGAAAGTTATGAGGCAGACCATTACTCCTATACTGCATATAACCAAAGTACATTACTTCATGGATAAAGGCATTAATCCATACCTGATGAACTTTTGCACAAGCAATATATAAAAAATACATGGTAAAGCAGTAAAAAAAAAATGCTAAAATTAAATTAAACAAACCAATAAAATAAATACGCAAACACTCAAACAAGCAAAGCTCAGTTCGACCGAACAATTCCCTAGTGGAGTCGTCATCCTATCGAATAACGGAGTTGCCTCCTAAAATTAAAGAGGGTTTTGGGCTTAATCATAAAGTTATAATTATAGGGTTCATGAGCGCCACCTAGTATTATGGTCACTAGAAAACCTAATTATCTACGAGTTAGTAGGCAACTTTATGATTAAACCCTACCTATAATAAGTTGCATTATTGATTGATTATTGTTTTAAGTCATGTTTCTATATGTTGGTCTCATCTAAGGTTCAAGATAGATCTCCCTTCATAAAAGAGTCTCTACCTTATTGAATTAAATCATAACTATTCTACGGCCTAGATTTAGAATCACATTTATTTCTTACGTTTTGTATCTTCAATATTTGAGGCTGAGCTTTACAGTGTAATTTTGTACCCCCACCCCCCCCAAATATTAAACCCTACAACTAAATCCTAACACTCCGAATAACAAACTAGTTGTTGTGGGATTTTTGGTATTTTGACCAAACTTTAATAGATAATCATAAACTAGTTATGATATTCATTTTGCATTTTTTAAACATGATAAAAATATGATTTTATCTTTTTTAGAAAATATGCATGAAAAACTTTTAGGATTTAGCTGTATGCATGAAAACAAAACTTCTTTTTGTTTTTAAAATGAGGGATTTTTTTGGAGTTTTTTAAACTTCAGAGATAAATTAGATATTTTTAATATCGGACTTGTATCTTATAGTGTAAGTTTATAACCCAATATTGGGAAAATAATTTCAAAATGGTCTTTGAAATTTTTTAGATTTTTTTGGCTTTTTATTAGGCTTGTTTGGCTAAACATTATAACAAAAATAGATTAAAAAACTAAGAGAAAAGCATCAGGGTATGTAAGGCAATCACGCCCTTAGTCTAAGAAATGGGCTGGTTAGGCCTGAGGTCAAAGCCCGATTTGGTTTGGTTGGGTTAGGGCGAATAAAGGCCTAATAATTTCCTTTTTTTGAAAAAAAAAAGGGTTAAACCCTAACCAACCGTGTCTAGCCCCTCTCCCTTTTAGAAAGAAAACTAGTTGTTGCAGGATGTGAATTAATTCATGTCCTGCATGTAACAAAACTTAGCTAAGAAAAGAAAAGAAGGTTACCTGGCTAAAAGGAGTTATGTGTTACTGTGATGATGGGTTGTTATCGTTGCTGGTGGAGGAGTTAGCGGTAGGGAAGTTAATGCTCACATTGTTGAGAGTAGGAGCTGCTCAAGTTATTGGAACTGGTGCTGCTGTTGTTCATGGATGAAGTGAAGGAGAGGAGCTGACTATCTTGAATGGTTTGGTCAAGGGAGGAGGCTATTGGTGTGGTCTTTGTTATGGACAGTGGCTGGAGCTGGTTGAGGCTATGATGTAGAGGGAGAAGAGGCTACTATCTTTAACACTATAGGAGCTGGCGATGACTCAGGAAAAGGAAACTATGAAGGGGAGGGGCTGTTGTCCATGGTGATGGCTCAATAGGCTGTCATGGTGAGGCTAGGTCATGAGGTAAGGAGGAGGTGGAAAATGAAACAAGGCTGGTAATGCAATTAAAAAATGATGTGTAAAAATTGGTTTTTGACTCACTTTCCACCCTTTTATTTTCCTTGTTTAATGCACAAAATTCACCATTATTTATAGGAAATGAAAGAGGGACATATGGTTTTTATTGGGAATAAATCTTGGCCTTTGATACAAACAGGAAAGATCCTAACCATTGGTCAAAACTCATCATCATAAGCTATGAAATTTGGCTGCAAAAGGCTGATCGAGTCAAAGGTGACCAGTCGACAAAAATTACAATGTGGTGTAGTAAAGTGTTGGGCCATTAGAGTGATGTCTTGTTTATCCTGTTTGGTGGAGAGATGAGGCATTAAATGCCCTTAAAAAGTAGCTACCCAAGCATCCTTTCAGATACAAAAGGTTGAAGATGATGAACAACGGTCAGACAATAAGTTATCTAGCACCTTTTTTTATTTTTGTATTGGTCAAAATGGTGTTGTTTTGTACCAAAATAAACTGTTTTGGTCAAAACGCACCGTTTCATTTAAATGAAATGGTACTGTTTTGACACCCTTAGAATTTTAATTAGGGATTTGACTAAAATTCAATTTAGTCACTCATCTTTTGATTTCTTTTAATTGTATCCCTAATTGACTTCAAACTTTTAATTTTATATGATTTTACCTTTTTCAAACTCAAATATCAACCCTGGAGTTTAACACCTTTTCATTTTGATCATTGATTTTGAATTTATGCAAATTGATCCTCAATTGACCATTAAACTTTTAATTTGCTTCAATTTCACCCACGTTATCAACCAAAATGAGTCCTCGAAGTTTAGCGCATTTTTAAAATAAGTGATTGGTTATGAATCTCTTCAAGTTAATCCATAATTGACCTTAAATTTTGATTTTCTTATAATTTTATCACTGATTTCAATCAATTAACTTCGTAAAAAAGTTTGGTCATCTAAAATTTTAATCTTCTTAATTAAACCCAAATTGGGCTTCTAAACTTAATTTTTCACCAATTAAATCCCTAATAAAATTACTTCGACTTATTAAAAGTATAATTAAGTCCTTGCACCTAATTAAATCTTTTAATTTGACCCAAATTAATTCTTAAACATAATTAAAATTTTAATTTGGCCCATTATTATATCAAATTAGCCTGTTAAAAGTTTAATTAAGTTCCCAGGCTTAATTTTCATGCAGATTTGCCCAATAACCATTTAATTTGACCTTGAATCTGTAATGTCTCTTCAGTTTTGGGTATAATGGGGTATGATTAGGCTTCAAATTTTGTCTAAAACTCTAGCTTGATTCTTATATATATTTGAAACCCTTCTCGGTTTGTTTTTGCCAAGTTGTCACTCTTCTTGTTATTGTTATTATTATTATTATTATTATTATTATTATTTATTTTTAAAAGGAAAAGAGTAAATTTGAGGGGAAAACCCAAAAATGAGTTATGACATCCTCTAAGAAATTACAAAGTCACTTAGCTTCTTCTTTAGCTTTATTAAGAGCAATAAACTCTAATTCCATTATAGATCTTGGGATACACGTTTGCTTAGAGAATTTCTATAAGGCATCTATTCCATCAAGTGTGAAGACATATCTACTAATGAATTTTTGAATTCTTAGTGTGGGATATTAAACTACATTATACCATTCTAGTACCGCTGAGTAACTAATACAGAGTACCCCATAATCCAAGGTATACATCAAAATATTTGAGTACCCTCTTTATTGTGTTTCAATGATTCATACTTGAATTATTGGTAAATCTACGTGGTTTTTTAATTGAGTATGGAATATCGGGTCTTGTGCAATTTATAACATAAATTAAGCTCTCAATTATTTAGAAATATTTTAATTGATTTATTCATTTATCTTTATTTTTGGACATGTAGACACTCATATTCATTAATGTTTTTACAATGCTATTGCCACCTTTAAAAAATTTATCAGGAATTCTCTCAACATAATAAGATTGGGACAATACCAAATCATGAAATATCCTAATTTTTATTTTTAGTATGACATTTGCATCACCTAAAATTTTCGTATCAAGTTTATTAGTTAACATTTTCTTAGTAGACTTGATCATGTAATCATTATTGCATAAAATAAGTATATCATCAACATAAAGATAAACAATAATATACATTTATTTATGTTTTTCATATAAATATATTTATCAACCTCGTTAATTTTGAACTCATTTGATAACACAACCTAGTCAATTTTTTCATGTCATTTGTTTAGGTGCTTGTTTCAAACCATATAATGATTTAACAAGCTTACATGCTTTTTTTTTTATTGTCTATTAACAACAAACACATTGGATTGTTCTATGTAAACCTCTTCATCAAGGTTATTTTTATCCATCTGCACCTTTTTTATAGATAATTTTAATAAAATTCCTCCACCATCATCTTTTATTACCCTGAACCCTAAATAGAAATTAAACTTGAATGTTATTTTAATTTAAATCATATGACTCTTAAGCTATAAAAACAATTAAGGTTCTGAAAAAATTAATCAATTCTTTACATTCAAGTACTAGACAAAACAGTGAGCTGAATTAGAAGAAATGATTTTTCATAAACCAAACTAAATCCCAAATTTAATTGGGAAAAAATGTTTTGTAATCCAAAAAATTATTTTATAATAAACCCAAGCTTAAGCCCAACCCGAGTCAAACGCGCGCAGATTTAAATCTGAAGTCCATTTTACTTAAGTTATCTTTCTTCTCAAAGCTTGCATACTATTTGTACTCAATTTTAGCTTTTCTCATTCCCAATAAAATTAACCATTAGAAAAGTTTGTTTATTTTTTACATGAGAAAGAAACTTTTAAAGAGTTTTGGGTTTCTACAAAATATGCCAACTAAATTTTTTTTAAAATTAATTTTTTATTCACCCATAATTTATTTAAATTATATTAATATTTTATGTTAAAAGACTTATATTAAAGATTATATTCCAACAAAGTTTTAACCCAAAAAAATAATATATACCATACTTTTAATTTTACCTTAAATTTTCCTATTAACCAAGATTCTAAACAAAATCCCAACAAGATATTCTTAATTATCAAATTGATGCACACATCTGTGATAGTTTTCAGTCCATGACCTATATATTTATTAAACCTATAATTTTTTTTTTTTATCAATTTCGAATATTTCAAATTAAAAAAATCTTAATCAAGTATTTTTGCTAACAAGCATCAATATTTTTGTTAAATTTCCTTCAAATTGATAGTGTATAAACATGCATATTAGACAAAAAAAATGTTAAATATTTATTAATTTTTCCATCAAATTGTTAGTGCATACAGCATGAACAATGGACTAGCAGGTACCAAATTGAAAAAAGATGTAGGAAATATTGGAGACCTAATTGGTAAGACTTATAAGTTTGGGATGTAATTGGGAATGACAATGTAGGCATAGTACCAAATTGAGGTCACAAACAAAAATTAGAAGGAAAAATAGAAAAAAGCAAGATCATGATAGAAAAGAGCCGACCTTCCTTTACCCTTTGCCTCTTACCCCAGAGCCAGAGCCAAAGCCAGAGAACAAGCCTGGGAGGCTTCGCAGACTGAGGGGGAGAGAGATAATCGTTAAAAAACAGAGAGAGAGAAAGACAAAGAAAGAATGGTTTGTTCTCTGTTTCTCTCAAATTCTAGTACTGCTACAACCATCTCCTCTCCTTTAGTCCTTTCCCATAAACTGTAAGTCTCTTATTCACACAGTCTCTCCATCTCCCTCTCTCTCTCTATATATATATTTGGGTATTTCGGTTATATTTTCGAAGATTTTGTTTATTTTCTTATCAGAAGATGTACGCAAGAACACACAAAAAAAGGCATATATTTCTACAACCCAATTTCAAGAAGCCCTAGAATTGGCCTTGCCAGCATTAAATGTGCTGTGGATGCACCTTATGAAGGTAATAACTTTATTATTATTATTATTATTATTATTTGTTAGACGCTTGAATTGTTTTGTTTTGATACTTACGTTGATATATATTTGGATGCAAATTATGGATTTAATTTTTTTTTCTATTTTATCCAAAAAAGAGAGACAAAATGGGTAGAGGGTCAGGTGAACAAGTTTGTTTCTGATATTATTATGATAAAATGTGTGCATCTCTTTCAACAATGTGCAGTGTGGGTACTTGTCCTACTTTCCAAGTATCCATGTCGATGATGCATAGGATGTTTTCTTTAAATTCTTGTAGTGACCATGAATGCTCAGGTAAAATGCCCTGCCTATTTAATGAACACACAGAGAACTTTGAAAGAATAATAATGATATTTTGAGTTTGCCTATTTGATTTTTGTACTATAGGTGATCTTCTTAAACCCTTTTGTTTTCTCCCTTTTCACTTTCTGT
>Ga0325411_1006527_pt1 | contig 12795 bp, 4 predicted proteins | sample PopdelMetagenome_13_FD_206181 | JGI IMG/M metagenome (GOLD analysis project Ga0325411, IMG submission 206181) | Populus deltoides microbial communities from Bellville, Georgia, United States - Xylem-PdIQD-R4 | ecosystem: Host-associated > Plants > Phyllosphere > Stem > Wood/Secondary xylem... | reverse complement strand
CACAATTGGCAATGAATTTTGTTTGCAGCTCAAGTAATCCATGTAAAGGACTCATATTGGAAGACATAAACCTAACATATTACAAAAAATCAGGTGCTGCCACATCGTTTTGTAAGAATGCAAATGGAAGCAAAAAGGGAGTAGTGATTCCCCCGAGTTGTTTGTGAAGACAAAAGTAAATTATTTTCTTCATATTCAAATTCATTTATATTCATTAATAAACTCAAAGAATGTGACTTGATATAATAAATGTGTTATGTATAAAGGGCAAGAAGAATAATATTTCTATCAATTATTGACTTTTTTTCTTTTTCTTTTCCTTTTATTTTCTTTCCAATTCCTTTGTTTTTACAAGTCTATAAATAAGGTTGCAATTAGTTAATATACTAGGAAAAAAGTGTTGAGAATTTTGTTTTAAAAATGGTTACTAAACACATTAGAGATCAAATTAAAATTGAGTTCACTTTTGAGGTAAAACTTTGTTGGAATTTATTCTCTAACATAAACATTAATATTATTATGGAATGTATATATATAGGAAATATTATAGAACTACTCTAGTGTTGTAATCTCTACATTTATTATTGTACATTGTCCTACATATATAAATAGAAAAAATTGACTAACTAATAAGTTAAGCCTTATATTTCTTATCAACTTGGTATCAGAGCCTTAACACATTAAAACTCCTCTCTCTAATGGACTCAGCTGCTGCTGCTTCCGACTTCTCCCTTCACCAAACTGGCATTGCAGCACTCAACAAGTTATGGGGACCTCAAATCCAGCCATAGTTATTTTGTCCTCTTCTCAGTTTTTTGTCATTCCTCTTTATATTATGGGGACCTCAAATCCAGCCATAGTTATTTTGTCCAACACTCAACAAGTTATTTTGTTGAAGCTTACGAACAACAATTATCTCTATTGACGAATGCAGATGAAATCATATCTTCTTGGTCAAGGTATCTTCCACTTTGTTGATGGCTAGATGTCGTGTCCTCCTTCTCGTGCTTCTGACGGTTCAGTTGGTTCTTCTTCGGCTATCAACCCTTCTTTTCTTTGTTGGAAGCAACAAGATCAACTTATTTTGAGCACGTTGTTCTCCTCTCTTTCAATGGATGTGTCATAACCCAATTCTGGGTTATTCCCCAAAAATCAAATTTTTTTTTCAAAATAAAAATCAAAAAAATAAAATAAAGCTTGGCAACGTGGAGAAAGCAGACTGGGAAATCAAGATGCAATTTTTGGAGGAAATTCAAGACTTAATTGTACCCCATTATGCCCAAGAATGGAGAAAAAAATGCAAATTCAAGGTCAAATTAAATGATTATTAGATAAATTTGCATAAAAATTAAGTCAAATGATATAATTAAATTTTTAATAGGCCAATTTGATTTAATCATGGGCCAAATTGAATTTTAATTATGTTTAAAAATTAATTTGGGTCCAATTGAAGGATTTAATTAAGTGCAAGGACTTAATTATACTTTAAATGGGTCAAATTAATTTTATTTGAGGTTTAATTGGTGAAATATTAAGTTTGGGGGCCTAATTTGGGCTTAATTGAGAAGATTGGAATTCTAAGAGACCAAATTTAATTTTTACCAAGTTAATTGATTGAAATTAGGGGTAAAATTGCAAGAAAATTGAAGTTTTTGGGTCAATTACGGGCTAAATTGAAGAAATACGAGGCCAAGGACCATATCACAATAGACGCGTAACTTCAGGGCTCCAATTGAAGTTCATCAGTGGCTTAATTGAAAAATTTTAGGATCAATTAGAGGTTCAATTGAAAGAAATTGAAAGAGGAAGGACTGAAATGAACTTTGGCCAAAATCAGAACTTTGGTACTGTTCATCTTCTTCTTTATTTTTCCGGAAAAACTGGTCCAGTCACCTTCTTTGTAGGTGCATTTAATGCACCTAACGTCCACCAAATTTAACCAAACTTGCACGAAAATGATCATCTTCAGTTCATATACAGTTAATTATCAATCGTTCAGTCTGAATGACAACTAATCGGCGCTGGAACCGGCCTAAACATGCCAACTCAGGCAGCTTTTTCTGCAGATTTTACAGTACACCATGCCTACTTTGAGCCAACGGTTGGGATCCTTACCAACCGAATAAAGGGCTGAAATTTTACCCCATTTCAGAATAAATTACCCTCTTCCACTGCATATAAATAGAGATTGATTTTATGGCCTGAGGGAGGATAAAATCTGGTCCAAAATAAGCCAAAAAATCAGACTCTTCCCGGTTTCTGCCACTTTCTCTGTTTTTCTGCTTTTCTTTCTCCCTCCACCGCTGCAACCACCGGTAGCACACCATCACCGGTCTTCCCACCATCAGCTACACCACAGGAAGCCAACACAACCACCAACCGACCGCCAAGAGCCACCGTCGGTTTCTCTCTCCTCTCTGCAGCCCCTCCCGTTTTCTTCTTCTTTTGCTTCCTCTGCCACCGGCCACCACCTCTGCCACAGCCTCAGCCACCGTCCTCACGTCAGCCCCTCACCGTCTCCACTACCAGCAGTCGCCTTAACTCCTCACCAGCTGCAAAGCATACACTGCCGGTCCCTCTCTCTCTCCTGCAGATTTTTTTCTCCTTCTTTCTTCTTGCTCCGCCACCTACAACCACCTCAAACCCCGGCATCACCACCGCACGACGTCCTCCGTGTCAAACCACCACCGCGACCGGTAGCCTTCTCCTCCGCCCTCTCTCCCCTTCCCCTTCTTCTTCTTCTTCGCTGCCTCTGTTCACTGAGTGAACAGTGGACGTGAATTATAATTCACGCCCTACTGTTCACGCATGAACAGTTCTGTTCACGCATGAACAGTGGGCGTGAATTATATTTCATGTCCACTGTTCATGCAGTGGACTATACCTTTTTTTTAATCCAAAAATTTTCAAAAAAATTATGATTTTCTCACAAATTTTTCTACCAATTTTGCATAATATCGGGTTGTATATTTATACTGTAAAATACAAATTCGGTATTAAAATACTCGGTTTCATCAAAAATATTTCAAAAAAAATTTCAAAACATTTTAAAAAAGAAAAAAATATTTTATTGCATACGGTCAAATCCTAAAATTTTTCCAAGCATGTTTTTCATAAAAAAAAATTGCATCTTTTTCATGTTTTTTTAAATCCAAAAATGGATATCGTAACCAGTTTATAATTATCCATTAGAATTTGACCAACATGTCAAAAATCTTTTTCCATTTTTTAGCATCCAGATGTAGACTTTAATATTTTTGAGGTGTAAAATTACACGGTAAAGTACACCCTCGGGTATTAAAGATACAAAGTGTAGAAATGCGATGCTAAAATTTAGACTTTAGAACGGTTAGGATTTAACCCAATAAGGTAGAGACTCTCTCATGAAGAGAGATCTGCCTTGAGCCTTAGAAAAGACCAACAAATAGAAACCCGACTTAGAAAAAAACAATCAAACAACAATGCAGCTTACCATAGGTAGGGTGTACTGGGGGTGATGCGTCTTCCCCTTGCACAACCAGTCCCTTACCTAGACTCTCGCAGACCATAGGTTTCTAGTGACCATAATACCAGGTGGCGACTCCTAAACATTAATCATAATTTTATGATTAAAACCAAAAATCCTTTCCAACACACAACACCCCTCATCAGGAGGCATGAAAAGAAGCCTCCACCGTCTCCAGATGACATCGCACGCCCCGCGATAGGATGTACTGCTTCTTGTTGTAGATTATTAGACCTCTTATTGTGTTTGGCATACTCTTAAGCAAGCTCTTGCATCTCCATCTAATTCTTGCATTATGCAACTCCATGGGTCTTTTTAAGATCTTCAGAAAGGTGATGCTTCCGTTGCTATGTATATGCAACAAGAAAAATCCTTATTTGATGAATTGGTTGCTGCTTCCGACCAATCTCTCTTGAAGATTTCAACCTCTATGTGTTTCGTGGCCTTCATTATGAGTTCAAAGACTTGGTAACCAACCTCATGACCAAGACAGAATCTCTGTCGTATGTAGATCTTCATAGCCATCTTCTTACCCATGAGTTTCTACACTAGACCTCCCTTCAATCCATGGCTATTAACCCAGCTCTGCTGCCCAAGCCGTCTATGTTGCCTTCAGCCAATCTTGCCCAATATCAGAACAGTCCTAACTTCAACCATAGCAAAGGTTATTCTCATGGTAACTAGCATCCCAACAACAACCGCCACAACCACCAACATAGGTGGTCTGACTTTCATGGTTTTTAGGGCTCTACTCCCACCGACTGGAAGCAGAGCAACCGGTAGCGGAACAAAAGGACCTCATGTTATTTGTAGTGGTCTCCTCGCCAGTCCTTTAAGCATAACATCAAATGTCAGCTCTGCTTCTCCTTCGGACACACAACCCCTCAATGCGCTCAATTTCGCAGCAGTGGACAACAGCTGACTGCTCATCTTATTGTTGGTAACGTTTTTGCTTTTTCTTGGTTCCCGGACACTGGTGCAAACCAACATGTTACGCCTGATCTTACGACTCTAACCGAATCTACACCCAATCTCGGTAATGATCATTTACATGTTAATGACGATAAGGGCCTTTCCTTATCCAATATTGGACATACCATGTTATGTTTCCCAAAACACTCCTTTACCTTATCTAATGTTCTTCATGTTTTTCATATTACCAAATCACTACTTTCTGTTCAGAAATTTTGTGAAAATAATGTCTATTTTGAATTTCACGCATATGTTTTTTATGTAAAGGATCTCACCTCCAAGACAGTGCTCCTTTCCTGTTAGAGTAATGATGGTCTCTATGTTCTATATGAGTCTTCTGCCATGTCCATCCCTCAAGCTTACTAGTCTCCTTGTGTTTCTGCAACTGCTGATCTGTGACATCATCAATTGGATCATCCTACTTCTCTTGTTTTTAATTTTTTAGCTTCCAAAAATAAAATATCTTGTACTTCTTGACGGTCTCTTGTTCAATGTCAAGATTGTATGCTAGGTAAGTCATCACGTCTATCGTTGAGACCTGCGGGTCATTAAACTACCACTCCACTTGATTTAATCTTTAGTGATGTTTGGGGCCCTAGTCCTAAATTTTTCTTTGATGGTTTTCATTACTTTGTTATTTTTATCAATGTGCATACAAAATATATATGGTATTATCCTCTTGTTGTGAAATATGATGTGTTTTCTACATTCCATCATTTTCGAGTTCTTGTTAAGCGTTAGTTTTCATGAAAAATTAAATCTATTCAAACTGATTGGGGTGGTGAATATCGTAAGTTAAACAATTTCTTTCAGATTATTGGTAATCATCATAGGCTAATTTGACCTCATATATATGAGTAAAATGGCACCGTTAAGTGTCGTCATCAATATATTATCGAAACTAGCCTTACCCTCTTAGGACAACGTAATGCTCCGTTACGATTTTAGAATTATTCATTTGAATCTTCAGTATTCCATCATTATGAAAAAAGTTCTGCTTTCTAGTGTGTTTTTTTTATCAAAGAAAATAAAGAGAAAAGAAAATAAAAAAAATAACAAAAAATATTTTCATATTTTAGCATTCCCTAAAAATATTTGTCTTGGCATAAAAATTCAAAATAAAAAAGAAAGTTTTTATTTTGCGTTGGCATCCAAATAAAATGTTCTTGTGTTATTTTTTTAAGGAAAAAAAATATTTGTTGCATGCATGTTTGGACTTAATAACAAGTTTATTAAGACTTGACCAAAATCAAAAGGCTCATTAGGCTGATATACCCAATAAACTCAAAAACTCAACCCTGGTTTTTGTAAAAAAAAAAAAAACACATGTTTTGTTATTTATTTTTTCAACGTTTGAAGCAAATTGTACCTTAGAAATAAAATTTGAGAAGTTTTATGTATTAATTTAGAAATTAAAAACTACAACTTTAACTTAGCCTTTTTCAATAAGTTTCTTTATTTAGGACCAATATCCATGGCTTTTTTTTTTGTGAAAGATAAATCTCCTTTTTTGAAAGGATCAAAGCCAAAAATTCTACAAATAACCAAATCGACAAGTCTCTTATTTTTTAGGACCAACGTCAGATTTTTATAAAATAATTAGGAAATAAGAAAAAAAATGATAAGTTAAAAAAAATTAAGATAATTAAAGGCAATCAAAACAATGGATTTAAGAGAAAAACACATAATAAAGGTAACTTTTCATAAGAAATGATGTTATTTTTTTCTTATGCATAACTAACATCTTACATGAATCTCTAGAACTAATTCATATTTTAAGATCTATAGTTTTCTTAAATTACTAGGTGACAACTCTCAATTTAACATCTTACCTGAATCTCTAAAACTAATGTATATTTTAAGATATCTAGTTTTTTTAAATTACTAGGTGACAACTCTCAATTTTCTGTGATCCATGTTTTTACCTTACCAATTTTAAGGACTCTCGGTCGACGTCATAGTGTGACACTACATTAAAAAAAAAGAATTTATTGTTGTTGATGTAGTGAGAAGAAAATTAGATTTAAAGAGTACTCAAGCTTTTAGAAGAAAAGGGATTTAAGTAAAGTAGCTTTGGACCTAAGTCATAATCGTGCATGGCCATAGGCCTAGTCTTGGGCTTGGGTTTAGTTTTACTATAAAATAATTTTTTATTTTACAAAAGATTGTTTTTTATCAATCTATTCTTGGGCTTGTGTTTAGTTTTACTATGAAATAATTTTTTATTTTACAAAAGATTGTTTTTTATCAATCTATTCATAGGCTTAGGTTTGGGTTTATAATTCTTTTGACTGATAAAGAATTATTTTTTACCCTAATAGTTTATCTAACCCATGAATAAAGTCTAAATAGTTAGTCCTCTTCTTCATAAAACTTGGACATTTTTTTCAGCTAAAAAACATCAAATTTAAAGAAAAAAAATCGGATTTAATTCGTGTTTAATAATAGATAACTAAACTTGATAATGGTGGGAAATAATTTTGTTAATTATTAGAATTAATTTCTTATTAGTTTTTATTCCAAAATCCTCTGTAAAATGGGGGCTGAAGAATAGTATTTTTAGATAGTTTTTCTAGATTTTCTATAAACGTGTTTGGTTGAAGAGAAAAATATAAAGACATAAATAAATATATTTTTTATATAATTTTAAAGTGAATTTTTATACTTTCAAAACTAAATATACAAGAAAAATTATATTATTTGCCTTCACTATCTTTATCTTTTCTATCCAAAGATAGTAACGAAATGTTAGGTGATTTATTACGAGAGAAAGCTGGTTTTGATCCTCGCCATAATACATGGGATTAACTTGACTTCCACAATAAAAATGAGGAATTAATTTGATCATATGTAGATATGGTGTAAAAAGAAAAGAAAAAAAAGAAAGAAATGACTTGGCTGGGCTTGTCTTGATGTTTATAGTGTTGTTTAGATTAGAGCCAACCTTTCGTGATGCTTGTTGTTGCACGAGTGCGGCGTCGTGACGATCATTCTTTTGGATCGGGATAGTCGAGAATGATATGGGTGAAAAGAATAAGGATTCTTGTTACTTATCAGTATAAAAAGGAAATGGCAGTTGTTACCTAGTATTTTAATCATTAGAACCCCTAACTAATCTCAAAGTCTGGGTAAGAAAACTGATTGCTTAAAATGAAGGTATTAGCACCTTAAATATATCTTATCTGAGGTAAGCTGCATTGTTTATTTATCTGATATAAACTAAGAAAATGTTGTGTTTTTCAATGGTTGGCCTATTTAAGGTTTTAAAAAAGTCCTCGTCAATATAGAGGTCCTTATTTTATCAGGTTAAAAAACTAACCGTTCTAATACCAATATAAAAAATAAAATTAACTTTTTTTATTTAACATCAAGAATATGTCCTACATATAAGTTCATAATCTCATATCTTAAAACAAACAAATTAAAAAATTTGGTATTTTGGAAACATAGGGCAAAATCCTTTGGACATTTACAAATTTATTATAAAATTCGTGCACTATTTAAAAATAATATGTCAAAGTATTTTAGATTTAAAAAAAATGCTTAAATAACTTTAGGGTTTTTAGCCATGTGCAAAAATATATATTTGTTTTAATTTTTTTTTCTTGCTTTGTTTGACAAAAACTCATTTTTTTTCTTTGTTATAAAACTACCAAAAATAGGCTAAAAAGATTTTTGTCAAACACACCCTTAAATCAAAATATCTTTTAACAAAAATTATAGCAAGGCAAACAAGGTAGTAAACCCTTTAACCCGCTTTTTTTTTTTTTACCAAACTCGAAATTTTTTATTTGACAATAAACCGAACTAAAATTCTGGTTTGACCTGAAAAATAATCCAAAAATAAAACTAAAGCAAAAAAACATATTAAACACCCAAAAAACACAAAAACTCAAAAATTATTGAACAAAACAAATCAAGCACAAAAAAATGAAGAACACCCAAAACAAACCCATCAACGTGGGTTCCAAATCAGACCAGATTTGGTCTCGACAAAGGCACATACATGTTGAAAATCATGCAAGGATAATAATTTAACATTCAATCACTTCAATTATCACTAAAATATCATGATTTTGTCAAAATAGGTTTCGGTTCTAAACCAAAACCCTATGTTTAAAAGCCATTGAAATCATGTTGTTGATGCAAATAAACACTAAATTATTGAAATCATGCATAAGGAATGGTCTAGGCAAATAAATAAAACAAAATAGATCAAAATCATGTAGTTAAGGCAATGTTCTTGGGAAGAACACGAAGAACAAATAAAGAATATTCAATGTGAACCCAACGATGTGGCTCTGAAACTAGATCAAATATGGGCAAATTGATGGCACATACATGTTGGAAATCATACAATGATCAATAATCTAGTGTCCGTTTACTTTGATTATCAATAAATCATCATGATTTGGCCAAAATAGATTTCGGTTCAAAATCAAACCAAAGGATTAAAAATCATTTAAACACGTTATTGATGTGAATAAAAACTAGATTATTGGTTAATCATGTATAAGAAAGGTGTATGTGCAAAGAAATGGACCAAAATTTATCCTAATAACATTAAGAACATTGCTTAAACTAGGAATAAAAGCCCAGTTATGCTTAAAAATTGTAGCCACTGCTAAGCCTAGAAATGGGCTTTTTTGGCTTCTAAAACATGTTTTTCTGTCAAAAACTCATCTCAACCTAATAACTTAAGTTGTTAAGTGAGGTTCCAAGATATGATTTATATTATTATCTAACACACCTCATCAAGTGAAAGCTCTTTGTACTTGAAACTTGCACAGGCCCACATTACCTTGTGCTTAATTTTTATCAAATAAATGTGGATGGTGAGATTCAAACTCGTGACCGCTTGGTCATCAAGGCTCTGATACCATGTCAAAGAACCATCTCAACCTAATAACTTAAGCTGTTAGGTGAAGTTTCAAGATATGATTTATATTATTCTCTAACATTATTTTATCTCAACAAGTCAAAATATCATACACAAACATGTTTGAATTAAAAAAAAAACTAACAAAAAATATTAAAACATCAAAATCATGCAAGAGGTACCAAATCCAAAAAAACATAAAATTAAAATTGACTATATGCTCCTATAACATGGATTCAAAATTGGATGAAAAGACCTAGCAAACCTAAGGTAAAACACTCTTGTTTTAACATGCAAAGCTTAAGTTAAAAAAAAAAACTAAAACAACATTATATTTAAAAAAAAAAACAAACTTAAACAACTTTAACGTATAAAAAAAAACTTCAAAATAAATATCATTAAATAAAAAAAAAAGGTGAATACAACATTACTTGTTGAGCATTCAAACCTCATTTATATGTTTATAAACATAAATATAAAAACAAAAGTAAATTAAAAAAAAAACATCAAAAGCAAGCCACAAAGGACCTAATTTTGGACCATAAAATTATACCTAGAATAGCTACTCTCTCTTTGTTTTCTTTTGAAAATTTTTGCCTCTCGTAAACTTGTAAAGTTAGGAAATCTTTTGTTTAGACTCTTGGATCTCTACACTTGTATTTCTTATTGATATTTCTCCTCTTTTTTTCTTGTATTTTATTTTATTTTCTCTACCTTTTTTTTCTCTATAAACTTGGGGGGTATTTATAGGGTTTTGCTAGAGTTTTGAGAGGTTTTGAATTCATTTGTGACCTCTTAATCTTGAAAGAAAGGTTGTAAACCCTTGATAAAAATTCATTGAAGAGCCTTTGTGTGTGAACATATGAAATCTAAATTATTTTTACATGATAGTTGCACTATCAGGGCTAACTGAGTTACCCACTTTCGAGACCATGTTGAAGCAATTATAACTCATCATCGCATTTGGATCCAACCTTGCTGAATTTAGAGGTTTGTAACTTCATATCATGTGTTTGAAGTTACCAACCTGATCAACTCGAAATCTGAAAATTGAGTGAGGTTGATCAATGACAAGATGTTGGGGACTTCTATGGATAAATTGGGACATAAACATCAAATTTCATGGAAATAGAGTTGTAAAGGGGATGTTCCTCTTCCATTTGCAAAATCTTCATGTCATTTGGAGATCTAGAACTCCACAACGAGCTATTGGAATATCTCAACCTGATTATCATAAACTACCAAGAAAGAAGATGGACAAAGGCTAAACGACACATTGTCTTAGTTAAAACCTAAAAATTAGGGTTTTTAATTTAAGATTTGATAAAGTTTCAATTTAGTCCCTATTCTTTCAATTATGGCACATACACCTTTAATTGATACAAAAACTTTTAATTGCATGCAATTTAACTCCCGTCAAACTCAATTATCAGCTCTTAAGTTGGTTTCTTCATTTTAGTCCTTGGTTCTGAATTTGTGCATCTTGACTCTCAGTTGACCAACAAACTTCTAATTTCTTCAATTTAGCCTCTGATTTGGTCAATGTTAGCTCTTATATTCACATGTATTTTTCAGTTTGATCCTTGATTTTGGATTTCTCCAATCAAATCCCTAATTGCTTATGAAATTTCAATATCTATGCAATTAAGGTCCTGATTTTACCAAATTAACTCCTAAAAATTGCAACTCGACCCCCAGCCTTTAATTTTTTCCAATTAAAGCCTAAATTAATATTTCTTGCAATTAAGCCCTTAATATATTCAAATAAACCTTGAAAAATTCTAATTGATCCCTTAAACATTCAATTTTTATTTTTTCTTCTTGAATTGAATTTGTTTTGCTAATAGGGCCTTCATTAGTTAAAAATGCATTGTTGAAATTTTTAATATTGTATATTTGATCTTTCTCAACCAGTCTTCGGCAATTTCATGGGTGTTCTGGTATACTCTTGTCACTAATATATATATATTTTTATTTTCTTCCAATATTTTTTAATTTTCTCTTTTCTTTTTTTTTCTGATTTTGTTTTTGTTTATGTAGAGACCTAAAATAGGTAATAGCAATTGTTAAAGAACTCCTTTAGGAGTTATGATAATTATTCTTGTATTATTTATTCAGCCTGTGGAGGGTTGGTGTCTATTAATTATGATACATGATTGTATTCCATGCATCTAGCTTCCAAACAAATGGTTGTATTGCTTTCTATGAGGTCAATGCATGCCATCTTTTGTTAGCCAGATCATCGTCAGGATGTTGATTCAAGGCACTATAGAATTAATTTCATCAAAAATAAAAATAAAAATTGCCTTCTATTTCAAGGTTGTTAGTAAGAATGAATGCTGTGTACTTCTTTTTTTCCCCATCTTGCACATGGAACAGGTACCTATATCTCTATTGACTAGTCCCTTTCTTTATAAATATGCAACGTTATACATCATGAAGACTATTTTAATAAAAATAGATATAAACCCTAAACCAACAATATCCAAATTAATACCCATCTTGCGCATTTGGATATTGTTGGTCACAATGCACAAAGAATTATCAACGACATTGGTTTCCCATTATACATCATGAAGACATGCAAAAGCCTTACCTAAGAAACTGAAAATTAAATTGTTAATTGGTCAACCGTACTTCATGATGTATAGATTAAAGGCACAAATTTTAATTAGTTGACTAAAAAAAATGATATGTTTATTAGCCAGCTATCTCCTTTTTTTTAATTGTATCCCCAACCGAAAAATTATAATTGGGCTTTCATCTAATTAATGGATGTTACTCAATTCATCCTTGACTTAATTTTTTTTTTTTTCCTTTTGAATTAATCATTAAAAAAAGAAGAAGAAAACAAGGACCTATTTGTTCTAAAAATTATCATTTTATCATAAGTTTTAATGGTGGGAGTTAACGGGGAGAAATGCGACGTTACTTCAGAAGTAATTAGTGATAATTACTAAAATAGATATAAAAAAAGAGAGAAGAGAAAATAATAATTAAATAATAAATTAAAAGAAGATATTCTTATATTTTTGTAATTCGAATGGGATTTTTTCTTTTATGTTTGTGTATATTTTTAAAAAAAGTTGTCCCGGTAGAGATGTTGGTTTTTTCATTTATGCTAAAGTTATAATAGATGTTGGATCCAATTGATAATATTTTTTTTTTTAGTTTTAGTAGAGAATCACCCGATAATTGAGGGACCAATATATATATATATATTCGTGCTTCAAATAATTCAAAAACGAAATCCACATAAAAAAAAATAGTATTCGTGCAAAAGGTCAGAGACCAAATGATAATTGATGAAATGAAATAGCTTGAAAAGAGGCAACATTCCCGGCAGCAATTTCTCACCCATCACGTGGCTATTCATCATCTTCATTGACTCTTTAACTCTTACACACACACATACATGCAATGCAGCATTCATATAATA
>Ga0325411_1006523_pt1 | contig 12797 bp, 4 predicted proteins | sample PopdelMetagenome_13_FD_206181 | JGI IMG/M metagenome (GOLD analysis project Ga0325411, IMG submission 206181) | Populus deltoides microbial communities from Bellville, Georgia, United States - Xylem-PdIQD-R4 | ecosystem: Host-associated > Plants > Phyllosphere > Stem > Wood/Secondary xylem... | reverse complement strand
GCAGCCCCTTAATCCTAGAAATAAAAGGAAAAGGTAGCCACCCATGTTGTTCCAAGTTGTAGTAGGATTCTTTTGTTTCCTTTGCTGTCGTCACCTCATGGCCCAAATAAGGTTGTATTAGACCTCTCTTACACATTGATAAGATGTACTAGGGTCTCCTCTTGGTACTCTAATGGAACTTTCAATTCTGACTTGGTTGAAACATTCAAAACCAATGCATTCAATGCCTTTGTCTTGGACCAAGTTATTGGACCATTTGGAACATGTAATGGGTCCTTGCTAGTGTTTCTGGGCTGGTTCACATCAATGATACTAGATGGGCCACTCCCTATAGTCATAACTTTATGATTAACCCAAAACCCTTTCAATTATAGAAGGAAATCTGTCATTCAACGTTGTGCACATCACGACAAAGAGTTTTTGTGTTTTTTTTTTAAAAAATTGATTCGTTTTGGATTCTGGTTTGTTTTTCAGTTAAAATCAGTATTTTTTTTGTTTGGTTTATGGTCGAAACAAAGATTTTGGGTCAACCCGGTGGATCAAAGTTGGGTCAGATGGTATGTCCCTGTTTAGTTTGCCACTGTTTTGATAAGAGGAATTTTGGATTACAGGCGTGTTTAGCAAACACACTCTTAGCCATAGGAAAACAGAAGTTTGCCAAACAAGGCCTTAAAAATATTTTTAAAAAAATTAAATAAAATATAAAAAGTTTATTTTTCATATGATAAAAAATCCTAATAATTATTTCAGCATTATTTTAAAATCTAAAATATTTTAGAATGTTTTTTAAAAAACAATGTTGCATGAATTTTACAACAAGTTTGTAGAATGACAAAGGATTTTGACCTATAGTTTAAAAATATTTAAAATATTTTCACTTTTAATTTAAAGAATAAAAACCTACAAAAGGGTTAACGTCTAATGTAAACCCCAAATCAGAGTACTAAAATAAATAATAATAGAGAATTGAAAAGTAATTGGATTAGCTAATTTAACTTTGAATTAAATGTAAGGAAAGTGGCGAGGATTAATGTTCAAATAGTGAGAACTTGGGCCATTAATATAATAAGTGAAAATTTGATAATATAAATAGAATAATTAACATTTCTAAGGCCAGGATAGCCGACTAAATGAGGGGATAAGAACAGAGAAAAAATTATGAGAAAAATCCATAAACATTCTTCTTAAAAACATAAAAGAGAGCTAGATGAATTGATCAAGGGGTGTTAGAAGGATATTGGGTATGTAAAATTGAAGAACAAGAAAGGATTTCTTCCTAGGAGTTAACGACATTAAAATAGGAAAAGAGGGAAGAAAGAAAAATTAAAAAGGAAGGTTTTCTAAGCTTTTAATCATTTGTTTTCTTTTAGACAGGAAGGTAATAAACTCTCTCAAATTGCTTATTTTGTGAGGTTTTGTGTAGGGTTGTATTGATAATGATAAGTGCAAAGAAATGTTGGGATTTTTATGTTAGGGTGTTAGGATTGTAGGAATTATGGATGATTAATGATATGATAAACATGAATAACCAGTGGGTAAAAGTTCAATTTCATAAATTAATAGAAGATGTTAATCATACCATGGTTAGGACTTTAAACTAATGCATGTAGAAGTAGTGTTATGGATAATTAAGATATTTATCAAGTGCATTTTATGGAATTGTGTTGATATGATTGAATGATAAAGGAATATGACTAATTTGAGTTATTAGAAAAGAAAAATCAACCCTTTTATGTTGAAGTTTCAGCCAATGAAGAAAATTTGGTGTTGAGTTTACTTGAATTAGTTGTTGATAAATCATGTAAAATTTCATTAGTTTAAGTGTTTTGTGTTTGTTAAATTTTAAATTGTGATAAATTTACTTATTTGGTTGGGTTAAAAACAATTTTCTCATGTATATGGAATGAAAAATAAGGTTCGCGGAGAATAGTAATAAAAAAAAGAAGTTTTTGAGATGCTATCTTGGATTGAAATTTATATTGTTGCGATGGAAATATAGAAGTTGGTTATTATTTAAAATAGAATGATAATAATATGATATACCTATTGAAGCATGTGAGGATGCAGGTGTTGTGCCACGATCGGGGACAGTCAGTAGAGTTCTTATCTCTGGTAGGTGCTTTACATCCTTATCCAATATTTTAGGGTTCGTTAAATTTGAGTAACTATAAATTCATTATATGTGTATTTCCATGTAAATAAATATTGAAGGTATAATAATAGAGATAATAAAATTAACTGATATTCGTTGAATACTAGGTGTCTAATTTATTTGATGACTTGAATAATAAAATTGACTAGTATTTGTGGTATACTAAACGCGTTTAATTTATGGATGCCCTGAATATTAAAGTTGAGTAGTATTCATGGAATACTAAAGGCATTAAATTTATTTGATGACCAGGATAATAAAATTGACTAGTATTCATTAAATACTAGAGGTGTCCAATTCATGGACGACTAGGATATTTGACTTGTCTAGTATTCGTGGAATACTAGAGGCATCTAATTTATTTGATGACCAGAATAATAAAATTGAATAGTATTTATGGAATACTAGAAGCGTTCAATTTATGGATGATCAGAATATTAAAATGGACTAGTATTCGTGGAATACTAGAGGCGACAAATTTATTTGATGGTCGAGATAATAAAATTGATTAGTATTCATGGATTCCTAAAGTCGTCCAATTCATGGAGGACCGTGATAGGTATATACTAGAGTTAACTATTGTTTGTAGAAGCGTCAAATTATTTAATGATCAGAATGGATATATGATTATCGATTAATTATGAGAATGAAATAAAACTATATTTTCCTGAAGAATGTTGATAATACAGTGAATGGATTGTTTAATCATGATTCAATGTATAAATATTTTTCATCTGACTCATTTTAAATATCGTTTGATTGTCTTTACATTTTGAAAGTGATAAAACTGCAATATTTTGAAAATATTCCTTTACATAATACTTTTGGATAAGCTAGTTATAGACACATCCATATGTATTTTGAATTTTGTTCATTATATACTTCTTGAATGGATGTATCTTATTTTGTGTAATTAACATAATGATTTCATTATTAATGAAAACTAGGACATATGTAATATAAAATAGATAATTAAATGCAGTTAGAACATAAACAAAGTGTATCTATTATTGTTTTTTATGAGTAGGAATGTATTTTATTATTTCTACATTTGTTCACGGCTTATAATTTTTAGTAGTATATACCTATAGAACTTTAATGGAAAGTATTGCAAGAAATGGATTTGAAGAATAAATGTTGTTATTAGAGAATGAATGTTGTTTAATCTTGTGTTAAACATTGTAATAATAGTTTAGGATAGTTGAACATGATTGAAATGTTAACTTATTATGTGTTATGATATTGTTGATAACTTGATATGGTCTAATTATAAAGGCTCATTAATAATGAATTCATATGAACCATGGAATGAATGAGTTGCTATATATATATAGTTATGTTTCTATCATGGTGGAAATTTAGTGAAAATTGTATCTAAATAATTAAGGTTGTTACAGTTGGTATCATAGCCCTAGTTTAGGTTTAGGAATTGGAATAAAAGGAGTAATAATTGTTGAATTGTTGAAAAAATTTTAGGATGGTTGTACAAGAAATTGTACGATGACAAATCACTCTCTAGCAAAAAAAAAAAAAGGCAATGGATATGTGACATGAGGTTAGATAGATAGAGGATTTTTGAGAGGACAATACCTCTTATGCACCACCAATGCCTTTGCAGTCAAGGTTAGGGTAGATGTTAGGACTTCCAGGTGATGCCAATTCTAGACAGGCAAGAGTATCATTGTTATTGTTACCCATTTTTGGGTTCCCACATAGAAAAATACATATAAAAAAAAAATTCAGAAGGAATCCAAAAAATAATAGGAGCAAGAAAAGGATGCTGGAACATCCAAACAATGGCTAGAAATTGGTTGAGGAGGTTCAAAAATACAAGAATTGAAATTTGACAGTATATTTTTAACTGGTGAGAGCCTTATTAACAAGGAAAATTCAATTTGAGGATGAAAAGTCCAAAATCAGATGTTTATGGACTCAATTGAATTTTCTCTAAGGTTTAATTGAATTTATGGAGAGTTTGATTGCAAGAAAAATTAATTTTTACGTCAATTTAGGCTTTTATTGAAAGAAATTAAAGTTCTGGGGTCCAATTATAATTTTGAAGAGTTGATTTGGTCAAATCAGGGCTTAATTGCATAATTATTGAAGTTTGATGGTCAATTAGGGATTTAATTGAAACAATCCAAAACCAAGGACCGAACCAGAAAAGACACTAAAATCAAGGGATCCAATTACAATTTTTCCGGGGGCTTGATTATAAAATTGCAAAAAAATTAATGACCAAATCAAAAGTATCCATTTGAATTTTGAAACGGCGTCATTTCTTGGAGCGCTATTCATTGTCTTCTTAAAAACAAACGACTAGGCAGTAAAGGCAGGGGAGACGTTTTAGCAGCGACAGTGGAGCCGTTTCAATCAAGAGGCACGTCTCGTGACTGACATCCCTTGCCACTGTGATGCACGCCAGACGTTCCCAAAAAACACCTGCATCCTCTGGCTATAAAAGCCAGAAGAGGAACCGAACAGTGAAGAAAACAAATAGGGAGAGGGGGAATGTAAGGAAGAGAAAACAGAGGAAGCGAGAGCGTAAGAAACAAAAAAAGGCAGCAACAGAAGAAAGCAGAGAGAGGAGAACAGGCGGGAAAAGAAAGAAAAAAAAAGAGAGAGGTGAGTGAACAAAAAAAAAACAGAGGAACACACTAGCAAACCAAAACAGAGGAGAGAAGGATAAGAAATAGTGTTTACCACCACAGCCAGTTTCCGCGACACCAACGCCACCGTGAGCCATCGGCATCGTGAACGGCAGCGCCTCCATTCCAGGTAATCCTATTCCCCTTGTTTTTTTTTGGTAAGTTGACGTATGTATTAAAAGAAGAAGAATCCTTTTCCCCTTGTTTTAGTTTCTAGCTTCATCTTCTTGCATGCAGAATGTGCACTGTGCACGTTTCTGCAAGCAAGAAGAAATAATTACCCTGTTACTGTGCATAAGCACAATCACCGGGTAATTATGTTTTGGACTGGTTACTATGCACGAGTACAATAACTTGTTCGGGTTGACTGAGCCTAGTTTAGGTGGCTGGGCTGAGTCTAGCCCAATATGTGATGATTTGTGTTTTATTGGGCTACATCCAGCCCAATATGTGATTGTTTGTGTTTTATTGGGCTGCGTCGAGCCCAATATGTGATGGTTTGTGTTTTTATGGGCCAGACCCCGCCTAGTGTGGCCCATTAAAAAAAAGAAAAAGAAAATTTTCTTCAAAATTTATTTCAAGAAAATCTGTGATTTTCCTACTGAATTTTGTTTAGTATTGGTTTGTATTTTTATACCATAAATATACAAATCCGGTATTAAAATACCAAGTTTTCGTCAAAACATTGAAAATTTTTTTGAAAAGAAAATAAAATAAAAAATGTTTTTGTATTCAAGCATACAACCAAATATCTCAAAAAATAATCAAATCATATTTTTGTACAACAAAGATTCAAAAATTTGTATAAGCATACATTTTATCTTTAATAATCAATTTATTAAAGTCACGAGAACTAGGCCAATATTTCAAAAATTTCAAAAAAAAAATTTGTTTTCTTTTAGTATATAGGGTTACGACCTTATACGTAAGATGTATTCCGGATATTAAATTCTTTTGTTGGCATTAGAACGGTTAGGTTTACCTGATAAGATAAGGTTCTCCTTACTGAATAGGACTTTTCTTAAACCATAGACGGACCAACAACTAGAAAACTCGACAAGACCTTAGATTTTATCAGACAATCAAACAATTCAACTTACCTTAGGTAGGGCGTATTTGGGGTGCTAATACTTTCCCTTTACACAACTAGTCCCCGTACCCGATATCTGAGACTAGTTAGGGTTCTAGTGACCAAAATACTAGGTAGCGACTCTCATTCCATTTAACTGATAAAAGACAAAAATTCCTCACACGTGCAACAGAGTGGCGACTCCACTAGGGACCTTGTGGACTAAGCTTTGTTTTTGTCTGATAATTGTGTTTTGTTTGGTTTGCGTGTTTTTTTTTGTTAATAAGCTTATTTTATTTATTTTCTTACATGCTTTAATTTCTATATATATATGTTCATGCATTGTAAGAACTGCCTCATGCATCATATACTTTAATTTTTGAAAAGCACACACAAGCTTCTAAGTTAGGTGGGGGATTAGCGATCTGCCCTATGACTATTGGTCAGGGTTCAGATGCGTGAAACATCCAACTCATATCTGAGTATCTGCTTGGTAATAGGGGCACACGTGCCTTAACTGTTCCTTGCAACGCCCCCACATTATCTTGACGAAGATCATCATTGGGCAGATATGAGACCCTTTTGAGACTAGATAGTCAATCTACCCTTTGTCTCATTTAATGAATAGAACCTGTTCTTAGATTGTGTGTGTTACCTTTTGTTTTGCATCAGAGTAAACCCTTTCTGAAGCATTTTGAACTCAAGACTTGTGGTTGGCACAATGGTCGTTACTCAGGAAATTTCTGCTGTAGAGCAAGAATCAAAATTCTTGTATCATCATGCAAAGGTTACGATCATGTGTCAACCCTTAAAGGGCAAGCTCATCATATAAAACATCCTCATTTATTTAAACATGTATGTTCACAGTTTGAAATAAAGGTCCCCCAATTCTGTTCTGCTCTTTAGAGTTAAGAGTTGCCAACATCTGACAGTGGCAAGAAAAATTCGCTCAAGCCTCCAATCCATAGACACAGCTTGTGGTAATAAGATTCTCTATTTCAAATGGATGCAGCTAGTGACCTGTGCTGAGATGCCATCTATGAAGTGCTGACATGCTCATCAATGGAGATTGTGTGGAAATGTAGGCTTCTTTCTAAGGAGTATAACAAGTTGACCTACGAATCCCTTTTCATAAAGCTACATAGCCAAAGAACCAACATTGTCTTTGGTTTCCTTATCCAAAGCATGATCAGGAACAAATATCAAATTTCCTTTATTTCAACTAACGCTATGAAGACCTATACGCAAATACCCCTTGATTTTTTCTGGAACACGTGGGATTGTGTCATCAATAAATGAAGGAGTTCTACTTTGTCGTGCATATAATAAATCATTATGTGTGTATCCCTTCAATCCAACAATGGCAAAAGATCCTGAATCCAAAGACACGATATGATACTATAGAATCTGGCCTAATGATTGAAAGGTCAAAGCCTTTACGATACAAGATTGTGAGATTCACAAAGCTCAAGTTTTGCTCACATAAAGAATTTTATATGTACCACTGCGTTAGAGTCGAGTTGTTTGAATCAACAACTTGGAAAGGGAAGCTGTTGGATGAAGTGAAGTTGCCTCATGAAGAGTCCCTTCATCGCATGACAAAAGTATTCGTAAATACTTCATTGGCTCACTTGGAAGGTAAACGTCTTTGCATTTGATGTAAAAAGAGAGAGTCATTGTTTGTTCTCACTTCCCTACCAACCTCTGAGGGCAATGATAACAAAGATATTAGACTTACTGAATACGAAGGAAAGCTCGCCATGACCTGCATCGATAGGGAGAGCAATTTCATGGAAGTATGGATCATGGAGGGTCATGAAAAAAAACGATGGAGCAAGAGGTATTCGATAAACATAGGGGTTTTAATAAGGAAAAAACTGCACGTAAGCCCTTTGGCCTTCTGCAATGCTGATATTGTGCTGATGGGAGAATACTTTCATGATATGATATTCTTCAACTTTAAGACTGGGCACATTGACATGTGACATGATCAAAAGATTAATGTCTTATCCCAAGTGCAGGAGTGTCGAAGTAATAAATATCCTAGCAAGACCAGGGTCGAACCACATGGAGGTCAACTATATAAAATTACAAATAATAAATGGAAAGGAGTTGAAGAGAACTTTTGAGATGAGATATTGATGTAAGGAATAAACAAAGATAAAACAATTGTCAAGGTTAGAGGACGACTAATGGTATTTCAAATAAGTATAATATAAACCCTTTTTATTACTCAATTGGAAACCACACACAAAGGAGGTTCCAATCAGATTATAAATTATTAACATGATTATATTAATTATCTTATTTGAGTAATGCCAATACTTGTAAATGTGGTCAGGTATTCATGGTAATAACTTATATTAACAACAAATCAAGTTCCTTTTATAGCACAAGTGTCGGTTATACCATACAGTAGGCTATGAAAATGTAAAGTATTTGTTGTACCAAGGGTTGTACAACACAAATTTAGATTAACCATTTAACAAGAAAGGTATTAAGAGTAAGTAAGATAACAAATACAAAACATGTTAGTATCAAACATTAAAGTCCATGTTGAGTTTATGTTATCTTATTCTTACACCATTAGTGTACCCTTTTCACCTTGAAAAAATTAACTTAGCTAAGCATCATAAAGAAGAAAAACATAAATAAACAATATAAGAACATAAACATGATATAAGTTAATTAAGTATAGTAAAGGAAATGAAAAACATAAACAAGAGATTAACATAACATAAAATAAAACTTTAACATTACAAAATACAAAGAAAGAGAGTGATCTTGATTTGAACACCAAAATGTCTAAATGTAAGGCAAATGCCTCCTTTTATAGGCTAAAATTCAGAACTATTGATTTGATGACTAATTATTGAGTGGGTGGCCACCTCTTGACTTGGTGACAACCATTATCTCTTTGTTTGAACAGGACATTATTGCTAATGTCAGAATTTGAACAGATAGTCTTCATAAAAGTTCTGGGCATTTGTCTCAGCTTTCCAACAAAACAAGAATGAGCTCATTTGGACTTATAAAACTCGAGATATGGGCTGAACACTGAACAATATCTGGGCTGCAGGACAGATTCCAACTTCTCTTTTATTGTTACAATTTGAACCTGAAAACGACTCTTTTGAATCTTGGACTCTTCATGAAAGGTTTAGGCCTATGTCTTAGCTTTCCATCCATATAAACTAGACCTAAATCCAAGTTCTACAGCTCTAGTTATGATCCAATAACAGAATTGTGTTCCAGTTTGAATTGAACCAGCATCTATTCTTTAAGCTTAACCCTCTCTTTGTCTTTTCAATTTCAATAGTTAAACAAATCAATCAATCCTTTGAATTATGAAACATGCCTGCATTTGAAATGAGCATTTACCATAAATTAAAGATATCTTATATTATCGTACTTGCTATTATAAAACATGCTTAAGTTAGGGAATTTAATGATATTTAAGTGTAATATGATGATATAAAACCTTGATAAAAATTTACTTTTAAGTACTAATCAAAATGCTATGATTAGGAAAGGGTCTTCTCCATGGGTGCTTCCCATTACATCTCAACTTTTCCACCAAGAAAAAATCATAGTTAGATCATTTCCCCTAGGCATGATCCTCTAGACGGAATAATCAAGAGGAGAAGTTGAATAATTGCAAGAACTTCAAAGATTAAGTCAAAAAGATTGGTGAGCAAAAGACGAGCATATTTTGTGAAGATTGATACCAATAGTCATATTATCAACATGCCATCACCAATAACAAGACATGGATGACCGATGAAGAAGCTATTTAGAAATGTCATGTTGTCAATTGTGTTGTCCATCATTTTGGTTTTGGGATCACATCTCACCTTTCAATGGATTATGTTTTGTTCTTAGTCTTATTATTGTCTTGAAATAAAAGGATCTTTCTTTCAAAGTTTATTTAGGCAAAATATTTTGATTGAACTCCAACATGCAAATTAAGGCTAATTAATCCTGAATGATTAAAAGTGTTTTGATTCCAAAAAAGACTTGGTGGTAAGAGGTGACCGAATAAATTTAGAGCTCACACACAAGATTGAACCACACAGCGAAGGTTTATCAGTATGCATAATGACACGTAGTGTATTCAGTAGTCATGGACTCGTGAATCATGATTTTTACAAAGTCCACATTATTACTGGCACAACCAAAAGATTGATGTCTTCTCTCAAGTGCAGGAGTGTCGAAGTAATAAATAACCCGGCAAGACCGGGGTCGAATCACAGGGAGGTTAATTGTATAAATTATAAGCAACAATAGTAACAACAATAACAATAACAATAGTAGTAGTAGTAGTAGTAATATCAATAATACTATTAATAAGGATTAAAGATTAAGAAGAAGAAGTTGATGATAACTTGAGATAGAAGATTAACGTAAGGATTAAAAAATGATAACAATAAATGTCAAGGTTAGAGGATCCACTAATGGTATTTCAAACAAGTATATTATAAACTCTTATTATTCAATTGGAAACCACACACAAAGGAGGTTCCAATCAGATTATAAATTGTTAACATGATTACATTAGTTATCTTATTCGAATAATGCTAATACTTGTAAATGTTGTGAGGCATTCATGATTATAACTTATGTTAACAACAAATCAAGTTCCTTTCATAACTCAGGTGTCGGTTATACCATACAGTATGGGTTATGAAAGTGCCAAGTGTTTGTTGTACCAAGTGTTATACAACATAAATCTAGATTAACCATTTAATAAGCAAAGTATTAAAAGTGAACAAAATAACAAATATAAAGCATGTTAGTATCCAACATTAAGGTCCATGTTAAGTTTATATTATACTTATTCTTACACCATTAATGTACCCTTTTCACCTTGACATAATTAACATAGCTAGACATAATGAAAGAAAGAAACATAAATAAACAAGATAAGAACATAAATGAGAAAGAAGTTAACTAAGTCAAGAAAAGGAAATGAAAGGCATAAACAAGAAATTAATATAAACAAAACTTAAGTATTACAAAAGAGAGAGCAAGAACATGATCTTGATCTGAACACCAAGATGCCTAAATACATGGCAAATGCCTCCTTTTATAGGCCAAAATTCGGAACTATTGATTTGTTGACTAATTGATGAATGGGTGGCCACATCGTGACTTGGTGACAATTCTTATCTTCTTGTCTGCCAAAAACATCATTGATAAAGTCAGAATTTGAACAGACCTCAATCATGAAAGTTCTATGAAATTGTCTCATCGTTTTAGGGTAAATATTTGAGATAATTTGGACTTCTAGAACTCGAGATATGGGCTGAACACCGAACAGTGTTTAGGCTGGAGGACAGATTTAGACTTTTTCGTTGTTGCTACAATTTGGATTTGAAAACGGCCTTGTTAAATCTTGGGCTCCCCATGAAAGTTGTAGGCCTATGTCTTACCTTTCTATCCATATAAAGTAGACCTAAATTCGAGATCTACAGCTCTAGATATGACCTAATTACAGAACAATGTTCCAGTTTGGACTGCACCAACATCTCTTCTCTAAGTTTGGCCATCAATTTGTCCTTTCAATTTCAGTACTTCAACTCATCAATCAATTCTTTCATTTATGTGATAGGCCTGCATTTAAGATGAACATTTACCGTAAATTAAAGGTATCTTATATTATTAGAAATGTTATTATAAAACATGCTTTAATTAAGGAGTTATTCATACTTCAAGTGCAAAATGATGATATAAAACCTTGATAAAAATGCACTTTTAAGTACTAATCACACCCCCAACCAGCTTATTACTAGTCCATAGTAATTAAAGTGTTAAAATAGAAAAACAATTTGCAAATTCCACAAAGGAAGGCATTCATCATTCAACTTCCATTAATTTATCCAGATAAACAAACTCTCATTAAGTTTATATATCTACTCAATACCTCTTAAACAAGATATTAATAAACCTTTCTTTTTATGTGCTCAATGTTTGAAAATATAGATGATGGGGCTTTTATTGGAAGAAAAACAATATTTTGTTCTAATGTTTAAGGTTTACTTCCTTGGGTTGGGATTATTATCAATTTTTTTTTCTTTTTTTTTAATATATATACATGTAACTTAAAACACAATGCATCTTTAACCCATGTAACGAGCTTTCGGCTAATGACTCCCAGACCAGTTGATCTTAGGGCATTAGGTGTTTAGACACCCCTACGAGCTTAGTAACTTGGGTTGCAGATACTGATACGTAGCTTAGTGCAATGTTCCCTTAAGCTTAGTAACAAGCTTTGGGCCAATAGCTCCCAAGTCAGTTGACTTTAGGGTATTAAGTGTTAAAACACCCCTTCGGGCTTAATTGCTTAGGTTAGGGAGGTTACGAAATCAAACTTATCTACGTTTTTATTATCATCATTTTCTTTTTGTTGTTTTTTTTTTAAATTATAGACTATCCTTATCCCCTAGTTGTTACCTTTAACAAAAAAAGGTAAATAATGTAATAATCCTATGTGCAACCCACAATCATATGTTAAAGTGTGTGTGTGAAAATGAAGGTTTAAGAATACTTGTTAAATGTGTATATGAGCAGAATCAAGTGATAACAATGCGATAGTTTGTATACCTGAATATTTCAAGAAGTATTCTAATAGGCCTTGTTATGAATATTGCAAATAACCATTGAAAAATATTTACTAAGATGCGTCTCAAGAGTCACTAAAATTCCTCCTTAATCTACCATCCTAGTAATAACAGTTTTGTCAAATGGCTTTAAAAACAAAAGCAGTTAGTTATTGTTTTTTTTTTTCAACCACTATTACCTTCTCCCCCCAACCAAAACGAGACATTGTCCTCAATGTCATAAGGTAGAAAGATAGAGTATAGAAAACATCACCTGAAACAACGAACACTAACAAACCTGAAACACACTTAAACAAATATAAGAAATA
>Ga0325411_1006522_pt1 | contig 12798 bp, 8 predicted proteins | sample PopdelMetagenome_13_FD_206181 | JGI IMG/M metagenome (GOLD analysis project Ga0325411, IMG submission 206181) | Populus deltoides microbial communities from Bellville, Georgia, United States - Xylem-PdIQD-R4 | ecosystem: Host-associated > Plants > Phyllosphere > Stem > Wood/Secondary xylem... | reverse complement strand
AGAAGCAGGCATAACGTTGTAAAGAAACAATAAAGTCCACCAGGTTACGCATATGCACCCAACAATCCAACAACAGTTGTCTACACATGACCATTTTGGTTTGGATTTTTTGTCACTCTTCCTACGGCGTTTGTTTTTGCTATAGTCCTCCTCTACATCCTCCTCCTCATCCTCATCCTCATCCTCTTTTTGTACTGAGGTGTTCCTGGGTTCGACGGGTTTTCGGCGACGAATGGAGGCCATTGTTTCTTTTGGGGGGGGTTGTTGGTTAATTAGCTTAAAAAGGAGAAAAGAAATGGAAAAGAGCAGAATCTAGTACAAGAAATAGAGAAACAGGGCAGTTTGAGTTTAACTGAGAGAGTCGAACAAAACATAAAAATGGGCTTTTTAATCTAAGATGGGTTTTGTCTTATCTATTAACAAAAAACTCGAAAACTTTTTTATTTGGAAACGTCCGATGCTGTGGGATGTTTGTTTATCTTTAAAATAATTTTTTTTATATAAAAATATATTAAAATAATTAATTTTTTAGATTTTTTATTTTTAAGTTAGAATATTAAAATTATAAAATATTAATTTAATATTTTTAAAATTAAAAATATTTAAAAAAATACTTAAAACAAATGCAAAAACTATATTAAAATAATATAACAATTGTTTTTTACTCGGAAATGTATTAAAATAATATAATTTTTTAAAAAAATATTTTTTATATTAATATATCAAATAATTTAAAAATATTGAAAAAAAATAATTAAATATTAAAAATATAAAAAATATTTTTTAAACAAAAAAACATACTCTAAATACTTAGTGTTTTTTCCATGCTAATGTGGTATTTTCCATTAGTAAGGAAAGTTAAAATGATCACGAATGTTCTGAAAGGTGCTAGCATCTCCTCACTTCCTGTAATAGGCACATGTTGTGGGACAATCATTGGTTATCTTTTTCTCATTGATAATAATAACCCCAACTAGAGTAAAAAACAAGATTAAGACCATGTATATGTATAAATATAGTTGCTATTGTTTTTTAAAGTATTTTTCATGCTAAAATATATTAAAATAATATTTTTTTTATTTTTTAAAATCCGCGCATCAAAACTATCCAAAATACACAAAAAATTAATTTTTAGTAAAAAAACAATTTGAATTTTTGAGAAATATGATTTGCACAGCGTTCCCAAACGCTTTCAAATACTATCGTTGCTTGCTTTAGTAGGATAACAATCCATTTTGAAATAAAATAAAATAAAAAAGTCAGGAAGTCCATTTATTATAAAAATAAAAAAAAAACACGATTTTGATATATTAAATTAGAAGTGAACGATAATTAAGGAAAAACATTGGCCTCTTGTTAATTATGCGATCCATGATTGTGTAAACGTTTTAAAGAAACATAAAGTTACCATTTCAACAGTGATAGCATGCGAAAAAAATTAATTAATGTAAAAAAATTAAAAAATATGTTTTAATATATTTTTAAATAAAAATACTCTTAAAAAGATTATGTATCATAAAACCAAATTATAAATATCTTTATTGAAAAAATATTGTATTTTATATATTATATAAATGGAATTCATTAATAATTCTTATAAATTCAGTTATTTATATTTTTTACATGAGTGAATTATATTAAACAGTCAAATAAAAATAATTATTTATATTTACCGTAAGTAGCTGATCATGAAACAATAATATGATTTTTTTTATATAAAACAATAAGCACATGATGTTATGAATTTTTATTTTTATTTTTATTTTTATTTTCAAATCAATAATACTATTGGGTCATATTTTGACCATATCATACACAAGTAGTACAATAACAGAGTTATTAATTAACAAACAGAACAATAAAATAAAATTTTACGGGTGAGATATGTAAATATATATAAAGTCAGTGACCCATAATCAAACTATATAACTGTAATGTTTTCAAATTTCAGAAAAAATCCACCAAAATAAATCTGGTTGTTTGTTTTGTGTTTTAAAAATGTGTTTGGTTTTAAAATATATTAAATTGATATTTTTTAGTGTTTTTTAATAATTTTAATGTGTTGAAATTAAAAATTAAAAAATATTTTAAATATATTTTTATGTAAAAAAATATTTAAATTTTTTTTTTTTGCATTACCTAACAGTCACTGACCGCCCGTCTCCCTTTATAATTATATTTTCTGCATCGAGTTTTTCCTCTTTTGACTGAGAAATTTGCTGACCGTAAGGTTGGATCGGATGGTGAAGAGAAAGTTTACTTGGGATCCATGCAACCACACATGCTGTACGTGTGACTGGAAGCGGACAGATTGTACTGGGTCCCGTAGTGATGGGCCAAATAAAAGATGTGGCGTGGCTGGTTGTTATTGGGTGATGGGTCTCCGGGCATGTATTGGCCAGGAAATGTTGTTGAAATTATATTTTTTTAAAACTTTAAAATATTTTTATACATATTTTTAAAATTTTTTTATGGAGAGAAGTCAAAAATAATTTAAAAAATTTAAAAAAATATGATTTTAATTTCAAAAATATTATTTCTAAAAATATATATTTTAAATCGCAATCGCTATTATATTTTCAAATACTCTCATTCAATATTTTTTAAAATAAGATTCAACTAAATTTCAAAAAAAATTAATTTTTTAAAAACAATTTTTTTAAAAAAAATTAAAAATCAAGTCCACCAAGAATATCTCCTAATATATCTCTTATTCTCGATTGAATGAATGAGTGGTGGAGGATGGGTCGTTAAAGGTAGCCTCGTGTTTTTGTGCTTAGGAAACGGTCGGCAGTTTCTTAAACAGATAACGTCTTTTTACATGCAATTAAAATAAACTTATATGAAACTGATATTAAATTGTGATTAAGCTTTTTTAAACTTAATTTTAATTATCTTAGAAAAAAACTTAATAGTGACTAAGATGGAAATTAACATAGTTAGATTTTAATTGTTGAAATTATGTTACGAACTAATACAAAGTGAATTTTAAAATAGCTTTTAACTTTAAAATATATTAAAATAGTTTTTTTATAGACAGATATTGCAGGGTAATTCTCCGAACCTATTTTTATTTAATCCTAGACTATTAAAATAAGTACTTGAAAATCTCAATGATTTAAATTATAAATTCAAAATATATTTATTGGGTTACAATTTTTCTTCTTATTTATATATGTATTTTTTAATTCAACGTAGAAAATTCTTTTTTATCAACAACATGGTTTTTTTCAATACAATTTTAAAGCAACTAAAATAGCAATTCGTGAAAAATCAAAGTATTTAAATTTAGAAGAAAAAATATTTTTTCTTATACAAGACTCTCTTTTCTTTATTCATTATTATTATTATTATTATTATTATTATTATTATTTTGATGAACATTTTTTTTATTAGAAGTTTGGTTCATCCTGTAAAGACTTATTAAAAAATTAAAAGAGGAGAAGGTTACCTTCTCCTACCCCTCCTCGCATGATGCTCTTCATTTATTTTTAATGAGTTTACTAATATTAGATTTTATAATTTTTATTTATTTATATATTTAGAGGTTATTCAGTTTTATGATTCTGATTGTAAGTTTGACAAGTTAATTTGATTGACTCGAGTTTTTTTTTTTTCTAATTAATTTTTTTTCAATTCCAACCTTTAAATAGTTGATTGATTGAGAAATAAGCTTTGTGATTTGTTTTGGTTTACTTTCCATGAAATTATCTCTATTTCATAACTCAGGTCACGGGTCTAACGGGTTAACTTGAGTTTAATCATGTCATTTTTATGTCTTTTTTTAATCGATTTATCAATTTCAATTACATCCTTCAATATTAGGTTTATTAGAAATTGGTTTTCATAATTATTTTTCAATCTACTTCTTATAAGGTTATCTCAGTTTTATGATTTAGACCACATGTTTAACAAGTAATTTTGACTGACTCGAGTTTTTTTTTTAATTGATTTTTTATCTTATTTTTATCATTCAACATTGGATTGATTGAAAATTAAACTTCATGATTTATTGTGGTTTACTTTTTATGAGATCGTCCCCTTCTTATGACTCGAGGTTATGAATTTAGCAGATTAACCCATGTTGACTCCAATTATTTTTTTCTTTTTTAATCATTTTTTAAAAATTTCATCTTTCAATGCTAGGTAGTTTGAGAATTGAGCTTCATAATTTATTTCAATTTAATTTTTATTGAGATATCTCGATTTCATGACCCGGGTAACGGGTTTGTCAAGTTAACCCGGGTTTACTCGAGTCATTGTTTTTAGTCATTTTCTAATTAATTTTTTGAAAATAATTTATAAAATTAGATTATTTTCAATTTCATCATTTAATTTTTTTATCTGTTAAATTTGGTCTTTATTTGTTTAATAAACTTAAAAAAATATTAATAAGTTATTTTTATGCTAATTTTTCACGACATTGACATTGAAAAGAGTTTTCTAACTTATTTTTTAAAATATTATCAAATCAAGAAATAATTTATTTTTTTAAAATGAACTTTCCATAAAAACCATTTTTAGAGGAAGAAAAAAAACCTAATAATCGAATTGCGGCAGCACAGAGGAAATAATAGCTTAACAAATAACTCAGGGTAGGATGAAAAAAGATAGGACCTTTTATAGGTGTGCGGCGTGGATATAGCAAGAAGATGTGGGTTTTGCTTCACTGATGGCTCTGAAAAGTATGTGGATATAGCAAGAAGGTATCAGTAACACCGACCATCACCCATCACCCATCACCATGCATTTATCTCAGCAATTTCCCTGCCTAAATAAATAATAAATATGTACCATTTCACTGTAAAAATAATCACTCGTGATCCTTGTTTGTAATTAGAGATGAGCCTCGGTTCCAGTGGTTCGGTTTGGAGTCATTTAATCGAATTGAGTTTTTATTTTATAACTTTGGATCAAACCAAATAAAAGATCAAACCCATCGATTAGGTTTGGTTCGGATTTATATTTATTAAAACTAAATAAGTCTAGTTTGAATTTATAGATTTTTATTTGAGTTATTCTTGACAAACTTTGAATTAATGAATCTCTAGGCCAATGTTATTCTGTGGAACGTATACAGTGTTGTGACGAGAATCATCTTAAAATAAGATCGGTGTTGCAGTGATAGGTAAAAAGAATAAAAAATTCTTGACTTTTATTAAAAAAAAAGAATGGAGTCATCACCTAATATTTTGGTCAGTAAAAAACTTAACTGATCTTAAAGTTTGAATAAGAAGATTAATTGTATATAGGAAGAACGTATCACTCATAGTATACCTTACCTAAAGTAAGTTGTAATGTTTATCTGTCTAATATAAATTAAGGTATTGTTGTATTTTCTAACTATTGACTTGTCTAAGGTTTAAGAAAAATCAATCTCGGTAAAGAGATTATTATTTTATCATATTAAAACCTAACCATTCTGATGTCAAAACATATTTTTTGCATTTTTTTTTTCATATCAGGAATATTTTTTATGTATAAGTTCATAATCCTTGATATTCGAATAAACAAAATGATTTTTTTAATATTTTTTAAATGGAGATCAAGTTTCGGTGGATTTCATAAAATGATTATTAAATCCAAAAATACATGCAAAGATATCAACAAAATTATTTTTCTTTAATTTTTTTATTTACAGATGTTAAAACATACAATGTATTTTTTATTATAATTTATACAAATATGATTTTTTTATTATTTTTTAAGAGACTTGATCATATGTACATAAATAAAAATTTGTTTTTGTCTTTTTTTTTCAAAATGGGGATTTTTTTTATTTTTTTGAGATTTAAAAAAAAGCATGTGTATTTAATACCATATCAATATCTTACAAAATAAATTATCAACCCTAATATTAAATGAAAAATTTAAAGAATAAGCTACGAATCCATAAATAATTTTAAAATAAATAATTTTAAAAAGATAAGGAACAAACAAGTGTTAAAAGAAAATACTCCAAACACGCTCTTATCCAAAATGAAAGGCACAAAAAATGTTTTAAAGTGGTGCTTAGCAAAACACACCTAAAGAACACAAAATAGTATTTTTCAGTTTGGTAAATTTTTGACTAGACAAACATGCCCTTATTACTAGAATAGGCTCAGATCAGCTACATGAGCTGGGCTCTGGTCCAGTCTTGGCTTGGTCTATTTGGACCGGCAGCAACATGGCTCAAAAAAAAAGAATCGGCTCATCAACAATAACAGGTGCTCTCTTTCAGCTTTTTAGAAGATCAAAATGAAGCATTTCAACAATATTTCATGCCATGCAATCCAAAGAAAAAGTCACCATTGCTGTCTCATTTAGGTACAACACAACATGCTTCCTTTTCCCTTCGTTTTTCTCACCAAGAAAATGCATTATGAAGGCAGTTTCTTCCCTTCCTTTGGCAAACCCGAAGCAACAAATATATAGTAAAAAGATACCTATAGTTTATTAAAAGTTTTACCTCACAGAAGCTGGAGTGTTGACATCTGCCACGGTGATGCTGGAGTGAAGCTGCGCTGCTGGACGAAGAAGAAGTTGCTCTGTTGAAGACTTCAACCGCTGCTGATGGAGACTCCAGCTAGTTCAAATGGCCAAAAACACAAGGGGGCAGGCTACTAGAATTGTAACTCAGCCACTGGAACGCTAGCGCTCTCGGCTGCATAGAAGAAAGGTTATTGCTGGTGTTGGAGGAGCTGGCGGCTGGCACTGCTGCTCAGAAGAGATGCACCCTGCTTTGCTAACGACTGCGACACTGCTGGAGCAAGATGATGTTTCTACGCTAGTTCAGAAGAGAAAAGCCGTTGTTGCAGCTGGTTGGCTCTTTTTGTATTGCTTCAATGGACTGGGAGGCTGATTGCTGCTGAAGAAGGAGCTGCAAGAGGATGTCGGTCACCGCTGTTGAACTGCTGAGGAGGAAACTGCAGCTGTTGCTGAACAAAGAACAGGTGTTTGCAGGTAGCTAATAAACACCGAGATGCTGCTAATGTTGTGCAGTGAAGATGAAGTTACAAGGGTTGTTCTGGTGCAGAGCTGCTCTTCTAAGATGATTAAATAAATCCCACGAACAGCTGAGGAAGACGTCAGTTGCTGCACTGCTGAGAGGGGCGCCCGCAACGCTACACTTATGTTGCTCCTTCAAACAGTTTTTGTTGTGAAAGCAATTCAAATTAACAGAAATAAATAGATTATATATAGTTTAAATTAAAAATATTATTTCTTAACACTGTGAACAAGCCACTGTTGCTGCAGAAGTAGAAGTAGAAGTCACAGGTGGCTAGGAGAGAAGAGTGAATTACTCTCTCTTCCTCTCACGGGTTTTGTGTGTCTTCGGGAGGTTAGAGAAACTTTTTCGTGTATTTGTTTGTTTCTTTTCTTTTAGTGTGAGTACGCTGGTGGGTGAAAGAGTATTTCGTGTTGTATGATTTTTTATGCTCAAACTAATTTTTTATGTTTTTTTTCTTCTAATGCTCATCTCAAATCTCTTTCTTTTTTTTGTGTGTAAGAAAAATAATTTGTTTTTCTTCTCTTAATTGCTAGGCCTCCAAACAAATTTAGTGACTAAGACACTTAAAATTATTTTAATCCTTTATTTTTTTCTTTGCACTTTGATCTCTTTGTCTAAATATTTTTTATTTTTAAAAAAAACAACGTTAACATCGACTCGATGAGAAAAATAAATAAATAATTTTAAAATAAACGTGTTAAAAGTTGAACACATTGAAAGTAAATTTTTATAAATTTTTGAATTTTTAAAAAAAGATGTTGAAAATGAAAAAAAAAGGCCAATACATCAAAAAATTATTTTTTGGATTTGTTTTTGTTTTTTTTTTTTTGCTATGTTTTGGTTTTTTTGAAAAAATAAGAAAAAATATTAAAAACCAGGTTATAACAATGATAAAGACAACAAAGGAAAAAAAAAAAAAGAAACAACTTGAATAGATGTTTACGATGCTGTAATTTGTTTTTCTTCTCTCAATTGCTTGGCCTTCAAGCAAATTTAGTTACCAAGCAACTTAAAATTACTTTGATCCCTTATTTTTTTCTTTGTATTTTGGTTTTTTTATCCAAATATTTTTATTTTTATTTTTTAGGCAACGTTAACATCGACTCGATGAGAAAAATAAATTAATGATTTTAAAATGAGCGCTTTAAAAATTGAAATCGAAAGTAAATTTTTGAATTTTTAATTTTTTAAAAAAGATATTGAAAATGCAAAAAACGACGCAAATACATAAAAAAAATTATTTTTTGGATTTGTTTTTGTTGTTTTTTGCTATTTTTTGGAAAAAACAAGAAAAAAATGTTAAAATTTGGTTTATGACAATTATAAAGAAAAGAAAAGGAAAAAAAGAAATAGCTTGATTAGATGTGGACAATGTTGTTGTTTGTTTATATGCCTTGTATCCAATCAGTTGGTTATACGTGACACTATTTTATTCATGTAAAACATATTTAATTTTATTAAATAAAAGCTTTATTTACCTTTAATATTCATTAAACTCTTCTCGCCAAATAGAACTCGTTGACATTAAGCTTGATGATTTTTATGGTTAAAATCAATATTAACCGATAATTTTCTCTTTTCAACTCGGAATTTGGTGTCTTTCTCTTTTCTCTCTCACTTACAGGGGCTAAAATGTAAAAGAAACAAACTTTTGAGTCAAGTTTAAATTACAAAAATTATAGAGACTATGAAGATAGGAAAAGAAAAGTATGAGGACCAAATAAAACTTTTTCCTCCTATTTTACATGGCCACGATACTGCTTCTTATTTTACACTTTGCCCTCCTTGCATTGAATTTTTCTCCTCTTAATTTGTTTTGACAAATTAGGAATATAAGGATGCAATTAAAAAAATAAGTATCGAATTTGAAAAACATCTCAGAGCTACCATAAATCGCTACAGTTTCTTAGCGAGTAGTTTTAGTATAATTGGTAATTTGGTCATGTTTCTTTTGAAAAATCAAAACAGGCAATAAAACGCAAAACAGAAGCTGAAGAAATGTCAAAAAGGCTGGGCTTGTTGATTTTAGGGCTATTTTGAGTGGTATGCTGCTCAAATTTTTAATATTGCTCAAAGTTTTAATGTATTTATATTTTATTTTTGTATTTTAAAAGTATTTTTTATTTTACATTAATATTTTTTTGTGTTTTCAGATAATTTAATGTGCTAATATCAAAAATAATTTTTAAAAAATTAAAAAATAGATTATTTTAATGAATTTTCAAATAAAAAATATTTTAAAAAATAATCGTCACCACACTCACAAACACTCCAACACCTAAACTTAATATGCTTTTCGCATTTGGATTTGGTACTAATATTTATTTAGAATTGTATGCACTAAATTGCCTTATGCCTTTGTACCAACATATTAATTTGAGTATATTTGGTTTTAAAAATATACATTAAATTAATATTTTTTTAGTATTTATAGATGATTTTGATGTACTAATATAAACAAAATTAAAAAGATATTTATAGATGATTTTCATACATTTTAAATATAAAAAAATATACCAAAACACACATTATTTTAACAGAGGATTTGAAAACACTATTATATATGGAATATGGTCCTTAACGTTTTGTATATAACCCTAAGCAAACATTCTCCACACGCAGTGGTGGTGGTGGTGGTGGTGATGGTGGTGGTGGTGGTGGTGTATGTATGGTTGTATGACACATTTGCAGCGGAACTAGCATATTTAGAACCCTACAACCATACTTTTTTTTCCATTTTGCATCCTTAACTGCAGCCACAGGCCGTGAGCCAAGCAAAGCATGTAACAAAATACTCAAATGGAAGACAAAAATACTATGGTTATATACTAATGTACACATTTTACTATTCATAGTGATAATGTAATTATTTTTTGTGCCGTAAAGAAAATAATGACTTTGGTGTTGAGAATATTTCAATATTTTTACACAGCCTATTAGTTATTATAAGATTAATCGAGGGTGAATGTATTTTTTTAATTTTTTTTAGAACAATAAAATTATTAAATTATATTTAAAAGCAAAATCTTTTAAAACTTGCTTTCAAGGGTTTTTTCATTTTTTTACTTCTCCAAGCACAATAAAATGGTTGATTTATTTTTGGAAGACAAAAAAATATTGGCGCATGAGAGGGACGCTCTTGCACCACAACACCTCTTGGTTTCAGAAACACTATTTTACCATGTCGTTGGAACCTTCACGATATCTTTTTCCTATTAGAGTGGCGCGTGATGGTGGTTATGGGATGAATTGTTGTCGGCGGAGCTTTTTTTTCCTTTTCTCTCTTATTCCCTCAAGAATTGTGCTGGCAATTCAAAAATTTTCTTTTAATTATTGATATTTCAACTTTAGTTTTTATCCTTGTTATTTCTAATTTTTGTTCTCAGCTATAATGTAAATTTTTTGTTTGTTTTAAATTTCATCTTCAATTTCAATTCGTAATATATTTTTTTTTCTAATTTGCTCGTTATTACTTTGATTTCTATTTATTTTTTTGTTGACCCTTTTATACAATTTTTTTTTTTCAATTTCATATATAAGAATTGAACAACATTATTTTTTCTATTTTTGAAAACATGTTTTCTTTTCAAAGTTATCGTTATTAATTTTTTTTTAATTTTAGTTCTTTTTTTATTGTTGTGCATTTTTTATTATCATCTAATATAATTAAAATAAAATCAACTTATTTGATTTACTCTACTCTATAACCTTGGTAGTTGATTTTTCTGCCTTTTTTTCTTTTTTTTATATAACACTCTTCCAATACCTAAACATCATATTTTACTAAAAAAATAAAAATAAATAAATTAAACGATACCACAGCGTAATGCAGGCCCCGTCTAGTCCTTTCCTAGAGCCTTTCACTTGAGTAGCCCAAGTTATTTGCAAAGACGAACACTATAATACTGATTTAAGAATGCTAAGCATATGCCTAATACCTCCCAGGCTCGCACAATCACATATGCTATATGCAAGGGGACAGAAAGTTGCGCAAAAGTGCTGTAGGCTTAGCTGGAAGACAGCGTATGCTCTGTATTGACAAGCCTGCTCTCAGCACGCACTCTCTACTTTCCGCTTCCTCCTTCAAAGAGAGGAGAGGAGGATGAGAGTTGTTGTTACCTTAAAACTTCGAAGAAAAGCATTCTCGTGCTCAACCCTTTCCTTAACTCGTGTGTTAAATGTTACCCAATAATTGCAGGCTATATAATTCAAATGTTCAAGGCAGCTAGTGTCTGCCTAGACAAGTGTTTCTTGAATTAATCCAGACTATGAAAAGGAAAACTAAGACTATCGAATTAAAGTTTAGGGTTTAGGAGTTGGCTAATTGTTCTCAAAAGGGGAAACAGACGAGGTTTATATTTCTGAACCTGCAGTTTGATATGTGTAGAATTCATACAGGCCTTGCTCGCCGATGAATCTCGACATGTTTATCAAGCATTAAGGAATCTGAACCTAACATTGGTGCAAGTTTCTTTTCAACATCTTAAGCAAGGTTTTTTTTCCCTGTAGATATTGCTTTTCAAAATATTTTTTATTTAAAAATACATCAAAATAATATTTTTTTATTTTTTTAAAATTTATTTTTGATATCAGCATATCAAAACGATATAATAACACACAAAATTATTTAAAGCTAAAACAATTTCAAAAATTCTCAAAAGCACAGTTGAATTCTAATTATATTATTAGATCCTCAATATTTAAAAATAATACAATTTATAAATTCATTTCCTTTTAAATTTCAAAAAATTGCTTTTGATACAAAAATTTATTTGTATTATTTTTCAGTTCCTGATTGGAAAGAAAAGAGAAACGGGATGTTAAATTCTAGTGATGAAAAATTCATCGTTCAAGTCATATCTAATCACTAAAATAGATTTTATTAGTTTCCACGGGTTGCATGTGATGATATAGGTTTGATAATGGTGTTTTAGCTTGAAAAAAATAAATCTCAGTTGAGAAAGATAAATATAACTCGGTTTGATTTCTGTTTTTATTAATCATTTTTGAGTTTTTTTTTTGTTGATAGATTGGTATTAAGTGTTGGTGAAGTTTTTTAGATTGAAATGACTAAAAAATTATATTTCAAAAAAACACTCGCTTGTTTTTACAGCTTTTACAATGGTAGCTGAAATCTAAACTTGTAAATGATACCTTTATTTAATGTTTTTTTATTTATTTTTCAATTAATATAATATATATGTGATTTTTTTTGTTTAGCCTTTTTTAGATAAGGATGTTTTTTAAATTATTCTATGAAAATTTAATCTTTGAAGAATTTTTTTGATTCATCTATAATTTATTTATAGCTAAACTTTATTTTTTAAAAATAAAAAATATTTATTTTTAGATAATATTTATAATATAAACAGTCTTGCATATTATTTTTTTTTATTTTATTCAATCAATTTAATGTGTATATATTTATATTATATTTTAATTAAATAAAAAATAAATTTAGTAATAATAAACGAGTAAATATCTTGTATTTTGAGATTAAATATTTTAATTTATATTTATCTCTTGATTGTTCCAATTTTATTTTTAGTTATTGTTAATGATTTTTTATTTATTAATACATATAGTTCTTAATTTATTTTATATATATATATATATATCAACTTTTTAATTTATATTTAAAAAATTTTAAACTATAAAAATATACTGATAAAATATGTATATATAATGTTTTTACATTAAAAAATATCTGACAAGTGTAAAAAAGTTATGTATTATAACAAAGAGAGGAGGAGAGGGACGAGGAGTTGCTTTTTACGGGAATCCCGGAGGACCAGAGCTAGGAG
>Ga0325411_1006521_pt1 | contig 12798 bp, 2 predicted proteins | sample PopdelMetagenome_13_FD_206181 | JGI IMG/M metagenome (GOLD analysis project Ga0325411, IMG submission 206181) | Populus deltoides microbial communities from Bellville, Georgia, United States - Xylem-PdIQD-R4 | ecosystem: Host-associated > Plants > Phyllosphere > Stem > Wood/Secondary xylem... | reverse complement strand
CAAACATAAAAAATAAAAAAATAAAATTCTAAAAAAAAACTTTCCAGTACTTAATCCTCGATCCTCACATGTCCTTAATCCTCCTCAATGTTATGGTCAACTTGAACAAACCAACAGGCCATGTGAAGACCATCCAAAAATCAGGCATCACATGTAGCTCAAGACTCTTCATTCTTTCACAGCAGGCGACAGAAAAAATCTCAAATTTGACTTCTTTAAAGAGAACATATATATATATATATATATATAACCACATTCCAATTAATAAGAGAGAAATTGAACTTGGTAAATTAAACTAAAGCATTTTAATTACTATCAAGATCTAGGAGAAGTAATTAAGAGTGCAATGATCGTTTGTATAGGGATGTACAAGGATCAGGAATTAATAATACATGGAAAAATGTCAAAAGAAAAAAGAAAAGCTATTATTTACATATAACTAGGAGAGATTAAAAAGGAAAAAAAATCAAAGAAAAAAAAAGGTGTCCTAATTAGGTTAACCAAAAGTCATGGTTCAAATGGAGAGAGACAAAAAAATATTCTTTTCTTACATGCATCAACATTGATACTCACCGCCATTTAAGCTTTATCCTCTTCATCTTCATTCCTTCTCTCTCTGATTATGATCTCGTTATCATTTACTACTTCTTAATGGTGATCATCATATACTAATAATAAGAAACTTATATTCCTAATCAGAAGAACAAATCCACGATTCCATCATACCTTCACTTCTTGTAGCCACATTCTCTTGCCCCTTATCATCACCACGAAAATCTGATGATGATGAAGCCAAGAAGTTAACTTTCCCGTTTGTAACACGCTGGGTTGAGTTATTGTAATTACCATTAATGGACCTTAGAAGACCTTGTTGTTGATGATGGTGATGGCCACCCTCATTTGAACCAACCCCATCTCCCCAGTTTGCAAGATTGTTGTTGTGATCACTTCTTCTCATTAACGTCGCATCTGCTGATGGTGACGATGATGATGAAACTATATTTTGAAGCCCTGTAAGGTTTGTGCTAACATGGCCGTGGCTCATCCCGAACTCTTCTAAAACACCCATTTTGAGATGTGAATCATTTGATGGGATTTCTAAAGAAGACCCTTGTTGTGCTTTTGTGGTGCCAAGGATATTGGTTGAATTTGGAAGTGGATATTTATGAGGGGCTTGAAAAAGAGGATGGAAATTGAGAATTGGGTTTTGGACGTTGATGTTGAGCAAGTGGTGCGGCTGTTTCAAAAGGCCTAAATCAGAAGGTAGTTGGTAGTTAATGGAAGTTGAGGAGATATTAGAAGTAGTAGTACTATTAGTACAAGCACCGGAATTGTTGATGTTAGTTGTAGTAGTGGAGGCTATAGCATCAACCATAGAAGTAGAAAATGATGATGCAGTAGAGCCTGAAGAGGCAAATGGTGGTGCTGGTGGTGGAGGTGGTTGGAATCTTTGAGCAAACGGTCTTAAAAGGTAAGGAGGCGGTGAAGGGTCCAAATGGTGAGAGACAGCTGATCTCAAAGTGGAGGCTGCAGTTCCAAATAGATCAAGCCTGCTTCTTGGGAAAGGTGAGGATGTGAAGGGTGGTGCAGGGATCCCTGTAAACTCCTGAACCATGGCTCTGAAATTGGTGGTGTCTGTGGTCAAGACAGTAGTTGGTGCACGCCTAGAAGCTCTTGATCTTTTCTTCGGGTTTCTAACCCCTGCAGTGTTACTGACTTGATCATTTGTCCCTGAAACTGAAACTGGACCTCTTGTAGCACTTTCATGTCCATGTGGTGGTAGAGACTGAAAAGTGGTTCTAGTTTGAGTTTGGTTGGTAAACAACTGTTGGGTTGGTGAGGAAGACGAAATGAAGCCACCAAGATCAGTGCAATTGGGTTCAGATCTTAAGTTCTTAGACCAAACCATATCAAGATTGAGGAGTGAATTTGGGTTCGTGAAAGGAGGTGGCGGTGATCTTGATGATGCTGATGATAAAGGATCAAAATAGTTTGATAAAGGGTCAAACAACATCGTTGATGATGAAGAAGAGTGGTGGGTTTGGTGGTGGTGGTGGTGTTCTGGTTGTGGTGGTGGGTTACTAGACATGGGACCAACATGGCTTAATGGGTTGTTATTGTTGTTCAAGAAAGCTGAGATTGACTCAGCGCGTGAATCATACTCTTCATCTCCACCACTGGAGGATTGCATACTTCCACTATTGCCAGAATCCATTTTTCTTCAAGAAAAAGAGAGATAAACTAAAAGGGAAAGACGTAAAAGAAAGACAGAGATATGGAGAGAGAGAGAGAGAGAGAGAGAGATGTATCTATATATGCAGTGAGATTTTTGCGTGCTTACTTATTGACTTATCACACAGACTCGATCAGGCTCATTTAAGAAGGGGGGAGAAGCTACAAAACAAAGCATGTCGTAATATAAAGGAAGAAAGCGAAAAGTCTTCTGGAAGATAAATCAAGGAGAGCTATTCTCAGAAAAAGTACCCCAAGTTGTCTTTAAAGCTCTGATCTACAAAGAAGACAGCGTTTGGCTTGCTTTTACTTGGTTTTGGACAAAAGGGTATATTATGGTGTAAAGAATGGAATAAACAGCCCAGGATCATGAAATTGATAGTTCCATCAGGGAAGAAAGAGATAGAGATGAATGGAAGCTAACTCTCTTTAGGTGTTTCTGTTTCCCTTTTGTTTTTAAGCCTAATATGGGGGTACTGAGGTGAATTAGGGTTTTCTTCAAGAGACAGAGAAAGAGGGGTGGTTCTCCAGCCTTTTCTTCTCTCAAACAGAGGCCGCTTCTGCTCGCAGTTTCTCTCAAAAGATCAGAGTGGGGTAGCCGAGAGGGAGAGGGGCGTGATAGGAGAGGCAAGGCAACTGGTCAAAGTATGTGAGAGGTGTGGTTTTGATTCAGTGTGAAAAGAAGAAAAAGATAAGAGGCGAGGGAGAGCTGTTAAAATATACTACCACCATAGTACTAGAAAGATAAAAGTCTCTACTAATACCATGTTTTTTTTAATTATTTTGATGTCTCAGGATTAAAAACAAATTATAAAAAAAATGTTATTTTAATATTTTTTAAATAAAAATATTTTAAAAAAATAATATCTACCATTCTAACCCTACGTACTACCACAGTACAGGTACTAGATAGAAAGTATTAAAATTGTCTTCATGCACCGATTAAAAATGCTATGATTAAACTTATTTATGGGTGTAGAATAATGTGATGGGCAAGCAACCAAATTAGGAAAAATGGTAGTTGAATGGTATAAAAAGAGGTATAACAACCATCACCAATATTGACCACCATTTACTTTTCAAAAAATCACATATAAAAAAATATAGAAGATGAAGTGTCTCGTGTAGTTTGGACTCCAATCTGGAAATCTAACATTATCTAGATTTTGTCCCATGTTTCCGATCGACGAAGGTTAGGTTTAATGACAGACATGGCAAGAATCATTTATGTCGATGTTATATATATATATATATATAGGCTAGTTAATCGTAATTCTGGGCACAGCCTTTGACCTAGTCAGGAATCGTGTGATAAAATATCAGGAAAAGAAAATTATGTTCTTTGTGTGTTATAATTGAGGAACCTCAGAGAATCTTTCACAGTTTTTTTCTCTGCTGAGACGTATAGAGGCAAAGATCATGAGATTCTTAACACGTATATACGTGATTAATGCAAGAAATAATTCAAATTAATTAATTTTACATGTTTGGAAGAGAGAAGAAAAAACATCAAATCTGTGGATGGATGGATCTGCTCACCAACACCCTGAGTTTGCTGCAACCATCAAAGCTAAAGAGAAGCTATATATAAATAATATTGTTACTGTTTAATTATATCCTTAATTTAGAATATTTAGTAGCTTATTATTAAATAAATTACACTGCCTTGGTAATTTCTTAGACGTCTTCATCATCGTACGTGGTTTGATATGATATATCTCTTGTCAATGATCTGTTCTTGCCGCTACAATAACCAAACCCTAATCCTGAAGACCCGAATTTCAAATCTATACGTAAGGCTAGCTAAAGCAGCTTGTAATTACTGATTCTATGCGATGCTTTAATTATTAATTCCCAACTATAAAATATATATATCTACCAGTTCTGTGGGATTTCTTTTTGCAGTTCTTGACAGGTACACCTTACAACCTATCGATTCTTTTTTCTCAACAAACAAACAAAGAACAAAAAGAAACTCTCTAATCTGGTTCAGGGCGAAATCAAATTTGTTTTTAAAAAGGGGCCAAATCTAATTAAAAAAAAAACAAAATAATATCACTTCTCCTTGCAAGAACCTGCATCATATTTTGCAGTTCGGTTGTTTAGAGCTCTTTAGAAACAACTAATAATAATAATAATAATACAGATAATATCAAGGAAATATTTTTCATAAGAACTCAAAACCAGACTCGAAAATAATCGAATGATTGTTAGTTGAAGCCTCCCACCACTTCAAAAGTTGTTTATTATGAACCTTTTTTTTTTAAGAAATAAGCAGAAATAATGTTTTAAAAAATGAAGTAGATGTTGGCATTTTTATGATTTAACTGGCACTGATTTTTTTTGGCCCAAAGATTTTTAATTAATAGGTGATGGTGTGAAAGAGAGAGAGATGGATTTTCAATTCAAAGATGAGTAGATTGCCCTTATTACAACAAAAGCGTAAATTTCTTCTGTATTTTGGCTGTTTATTGATTTTTTTTAAAACTCAGTTGTCTATTAGGATTTAAAGTTGATAATTTTTTTTATATATGATTATCGCAACATTGAAAAAATATCTTGGTATTAAATTGATATTAATTAAAAAAATATTTTAGCATCGCAATATCATCTATTTTATTTCATGTTTATTGAAATAGATAATGGTTTTTTTTAAAAAAAAAACAAGTTATTAAATTTTGTAGAGTTAATGCCTCAGATTGCAAGTTTGGTAAGGTAATCTAAGTTGCACTTGTTCACGGGTTTGGCAGATATTTTTTTTTAATTGAACTCGATTTTGTGATTGTCTATTTTTTTTATTATATGGCTAAAAATATTAATTTTGAAAAAAAAATCAATGTTATTAAACTTTAGAAAGTCCATGGACTTGTTCACGGGTTGAATCGCTTCACGGGTTTGGTAGATTTAACTTTTCTATATTTTATTTTTTAAAATTTATTTTTTTATTTCACCATTCGCTATAGGGTTAGTTGAGAATTGAGTTTCATTTTTTTTTCCATTTCACTTTCTATGAGGTTATCAAGGTCTAAAACAAACATCTCAGTATTTGGTTGGTGTTCGATTTTGTAATTATCTAGTTTTTTATTATATAGTTAAATAAAAAATAGTTTTTTTAAAAAAACAAGTTATTAACCTTAGTGGAGTTTGTAACCTAGTTCATGGGTTTCATGCGTTTACCAAGGTTACCTGAATTATGAGTTTGAAAGGTTTATCCACCAAACCCAATATATTTTTTTAGTTTTTGGTCCTTTAATAATTTTTTTGATCAATTTCCTTTATTTCATTCTTTAATATTGGATTGGTTGGGAGATAGACTTTTTAATTTATTTATATTTGTTTTATATATGATTATCACAGTCTCAAATAAATGTCAATTCTATTTTAGGGTTGGTGCTTGATTTCACAAGTATCTATTTTTTATTATATAATTAAATAAAAAAAGTTTATAGAAAGAAAGTTATAAAACTCAGTAGAGTCTATGACTTGAGTTGCGGGTGACCAGGGTTAATACAATCTGGCGTCGTCTCAATATTATGTAAGACATGTGGAAATTATGGTCCAAAAATAGCATTATAAAATCTAACCAGAAAAGACTTAAAAATATTTTTATCTTAAGTAAAGCGGTATTCTTAGAATAATTAAAATGGAGGTGTTAAAAACTTTAACTACAACTATTTTTAGAAAATAGTTTATTAAGTAAATAAATTAATTCATATTAAATCAAGTTCTTTATGAAATGCCTTCCAAGTAATCAGATTCTACATAAAAATTAATTAATTTTATTATATTTAAATGTTTCAAACCAAACTATAAAAGATATTCACTCTCTAAAATAAATTTCAATTATTAACTACTAAGTTTCACTAATTAGAAATATTTTTTCATAAATTCATAAAAATTCTCAAAAAAACTATTAAAAACATACTAAAACTATTTGGTAACATATTACATAGAATTCAAGGTGAATTGCACTTTCTAATTAACCCAAAGTGGCTTTCAAAACAAAATTTATGTTCTTATAAAACTAGAAATTATAGATTCAAGTGACTTGTAACAACCATAATTCTTAATCCACAACTCTGATTTAGGCAAGTGACCTATCAAATTGAAGAACTGATGATATACTATAACTAGGTAACAAACTCCGACCATAAGATTCACTAGAAGACTAGATTTTGATGACCTAAAGTTATGAACTCATCATATGTTTTTCAATTCCTTAATTTTATTATTACTTCAAATTATTCTACAAAAAAATATATAAAATCACTTCAATGGCTTTCTATCAATCAAAGACTATATTAGTATAATACACACTCTTTAAAAGTAATTAAAAGGAAAATATAATAAAAACCCTAATTCATAAACCTTGCTCATTAACCCTAATATGCATGTAAAAACTAAATTAAATTATAAGGATAGAAAACACATATATTAAATTGATAACAAAAAAAAAACAAAGATTTTAGCCCTCGATCAAAGTTCCTTCTTGATCTCCCTTTCATTCTCTTTGTTGATGTAGGTTTTGATCATATACAAAATAGAGCATAAGTTAATGTAAAGTTTTAATTTCTTTTTATTATCTAAATTATTATGTAATTTCTAATATACCTACTATTTCTTATAATACCCTTAATTAATAAAAATAGCATTACAGGACACTTAATTATTTATATTATTATATTTATTAATACTATTCTTTAATTTTTTTTGGCTTTCACATCCTTCCCCTCTTAAAAGTAGTCCAGTCCTCTAAACTTCACATACCAAGCCCTTCAAATAATTTTGGATACATTTTCTTTGTATCACTTTCAAGTTCCAGAATGACCTCTTTTTTAATTTGATTACCCCATTGGACCTTTACATATTATATGGTCTTATATCTCAATTTTTTATCCTTTTAATTCACGATATTCACTGGTTGCTCATCATATGTTAAATATTGGCAAAGTTGTGAAGGAGTGTAATCTACAACATGTTTAGGATTAGGAACATACCTTTTCAGCATAGACATATGAAAAACATTATGGACACCTGACAAGGCAAGCATGTAGGCTATTTTTTCAACTCTCTGCAATATCTCAAAAGGCTCAACATATTTAGGACTCTACTTTCCTTGAATTCCTAACCTCTTTACTTCTTTAATTGGTGATACCTTGAGAAAGACAAGATCACCAATAATGAGTTTCAAATTACACCTCCTACAATCAGCATAACTTTTCTTTATACTCTATGTTACACGTAGTTTTTCTCTTATCAATTAAACCTTCTCCAAAATCCTTTGTATTAGAACTGATCCTAACTCTTTCCTCAACATTCTCAATATTGATATGGAATCACTAATAAAAATTCTAAATATATTAATATTTAATATTCCATCTGAATTCTGTCGGTAAAACCTAATATAAAAGACCACGAGTACAGCAGATGAGACTTCATCTTCTTCTTTACTCCTCTCTCTACCTTCCTCTATTTTTCTCACTTCTTATTCACTCGTATTTTTTTTTTTCACAACCCGAGCCAAAATCAAGCTTTTCATCGTAAGGTATGTTATCTTTCTTCATTTTTCTCCTTATTTTTCTATTTTTCAAGTTTTTCTAACAATTCATTTTCATTTTTTTTTTGTTTTTTTAATTCTCAGCCGACATTAAGCGTGCCATAAAAGTAAGAATTTTTTATTTCTTTTTTTTGTTATTTTGTGTTTTTTTTTGTCATTATTTTTGTTCAATTTTGTGTTGATTTTTAGTTGTTATGTAAATATTGTTTTCATTATTTTGAAGAATTTTAGTTATTTTTTTCCAATTTTGTTCAATTTCAATTAAATGCGTAGGATGAATTTTAATTATTATTTTGAATTTTTTTTAATTTAAATTATTTTTTTGTAAATTTAGGAAAAAATATATTACCACTTAGAAAATGAGAATTTTGTGTGAAATTGAATTATTCTAATTTTTTGAAAGAAATTTTATAAAATCAAATGATTTGTGGCATATATGTTGTGTATTTGCAAGTTTAAAATTTTTGGGTGGCCTTTCATATAGGGGAGGTGCTTTCGAATTTCTTTTTAAAATAGACATCGTTTAGTTTTTCTTTCATTAATTTATGTAGGCTACGGGGAAAAGTGTATTACATGTTGCGAGGACATGATCGCTGCTAGTTCTTCTAGCAGCGATGCTGACGACCACAAGTTATTAGGTTTCAATCAAGAACGGGCACATGAGGCACAACCATCAACTCACCATGCGGGGTAGTTGAGTGCGATATCATAACACCGAGAGAGGGTCCTTCACAACGGGATCTATTTATCCGCAAGTACGAGACCTAATAGATGGATGACCTTTCAATGTAAGAACGATTTTCCTGCTTTTGTAATGAAATGTTTAATAATTGTTTTAGAAAATAATATTATTTAACAAATATAATTTCAGGTTTACAAACATTGAGGCTGCAAAAACAATAACATCAGTCTTTAAATCGTTGATGAAAATTTCATTGTTTCAATGGAGCCAAGTTTCCAAACATCTATCTTTAAATTGTCATTGAAAACCGTTGATCAATATATGTTTTTCAAGGTTTAAGGTTAGTATTAACTTAAATATTTTTTGTTATATTAATTTGGCTAGTTTATTGAATTTTTTTTCTTTTACTAACATGTAATTTATTGGTAATATATAGGTTGCGTGATTTTTTGTACAAGATGCAAAAGAACGCAAAAATATATATGAGAGAAAGCGAGCTTCTAGCTTGGAATTACATAACAGTTTGGAAGGATTGTAGACCACCATATATCTTGAAAGTTGTATGGGAGGACTACATTCAGTACGTGACGTCCGCGTGTTTCACTTAACGGTCGTGGTTTGGTACGAAGAATCGACATCGGCATGTTCACGATTCTGTTACCATGCACACCGCTAGCGATTTTTCCGTTAGTTTTGCATGCAAAGCAAATGTTATAATTTTTTTTATTTGTCATTTTTTTCTAAATATATTTAACTGACAACATTTTTATTTTGTGGGTTATGGTTATAGGACATGAGCCAAGCCCGATGGAACTTTTTGCTGACATATATGTGCATAGTGATGACCACCAAGAATGAGTGCAACAGTTCATGGATAGCCAAGCTCAGCACTTTGTGGTATGTTGGTTTTTGAACATTTATTTTATTAAGTAATAATTTTCTTTTAATTTGATGAATTTATTTTTTCTTTCAGGATACATATAACAGCTATATGAAAGAGAGATACAGGGACAATCCTTTGACCCATCTGGATTTTAATACAGATTTATGATTGAAGGTAGGATTGTCCAGTGGTAAGCCTTATAGAAATCAGGTGTACGAACTCTTTAACACTACGATCAAGAACTTACAGATGACCCGTAATGTTTCGAATGTTAAATACTCACAATCGGTTCCAAGCATTCAAACTCTGAAGTTCGAGGCTATGTTAAACCAATGAGTACAAGATTAGATGCCTCTTCTTAATGAAAAATATGAACGACTCACTGCAGATTATAAAGAATTTCGCCGAATGGTAATGGATATGAGATCTCACACATGGGTGATCCATGTGTTGCTACTTATTGGTCCCATGGTCTCAGCGACGACCAACATCCTCCTTCTTTAGTGCTCATCTATTTTAGATTTATTCCTCCTCTTCAAGCGCCACCTCTATTTTAGATTTATTGTATTTGAACTTTTAAATGTTTAAATTTGTAATAAATATTTAATTTTTATATTATTTTCATTTCATTTTATATATTTGATTTTAATTTTTTTATTATTTTTCCACTTCTGTTCAATATATTGTTTAAAATATATATTTTAAATTATTATTAACAAGGTTACCGATGGAACACTTTCGAGAGTTGGAAAATGATTATTGTAAATGTCATTGCTATTGTTAATTGTTCAATGGAATTACAGATGGTATTCCATCGGTGATATGTTATATTTACCAATAATATACCGACCAACAATTGAAAACACCGATGAAAATGCATACGATATTCCGTCGATGATATAGTAAACATCTCAAGAAAAATATCGATGAAATGAAGTAAGTAATTTTTTTGGAGCGTTTTTTCCGTCTGTAAATTCATCGGTAAATTTATTACCGACAGACTCATCGACAAACTAGAAATTACAGACGAGAGTTTAACCACTGGACTATTTTTGTCAGTGAGCCCTTCGGTAAAATACTTACCGACAGACTGTGAGTGTAAATACCGACAAAAATTTTCTTCAATAAAACTAAAAAATCTGGTAGTATAAATTAATCAAAGTTTAAATATATCACTAGCTTAAATGACCCTAAACTCCCTTCAAAAATCATCCAACACTAAAACCATGTTATTACAGCTCCTTGTTTTACTTAATAAATTTCAATTTTTTTATAATTCAATACAAAAAATAATTACGTAAAACATGTGGGAATCATTATCCAAAATTAATAATATTATAAACTTTTATCAATAAAGGTTAAAAAATACTTTTATTTCAAGTGAAGCAACATTCTTAGCATAATTAAAGTGGAGGTGTCAAAAATTATCAATTTCAGCTATTTTTATAAAACTTATTTATTAATTAAATAAATAATTCATATAAAAATCAATTTCTTTATGAAACACCTTCCACATATTCAAATTCTACATAAAAATAAATTAATTTTTATTATATTGAAATGTTTAAAATTAAACTATAAAAGGTGTTCACTCTCCCAGCATAAGTTTAGTTATTAACTACTAAATTTCACTAATTAGAAACATTTTTTTATCAATTCATAAATTTTTTTAAAATAATATTAAAAAAACACTAAAACTCTTTTGTAACATATTAAATAAAAAACAACAAATTTTGAGGCCATAAAATATTTGGGGTGAATTGCACTCTCTAATTAACTAAGAGTGGATTTCAAAAAAAAAAAATATTCTTATGAACCTAGAAATTTTTGATTCAAGTAGCATACTTTCATCAATCATAATACTTCATCCATTTATTTGATTTAGGTGAATGACCTTTTAAATCGAAGAACCCACGATACACTATAACTAGATAACAAATTATGACCATAACACTCATCGAAAGACCAGATTCAGGTGGTTTAGAGTTATCAATTTATTATTTTTTTCAATTTCTTAATTTTGCTTTTACTTTAAATTAAATCTTTAAAAGAAATATAGAAATTCACTGTCAATGGCTTCATATCATTTTAAGACTTCATTAGTAAAGGACTAAGTGATTGAAAATAAAAAACAAATCATAAAAATCCTAATTTCTAAATCTTTCTCAATAACCCTAACAAACATACAAAAACTCAATTAAAAGGTAATGATAGAAAACACACACTTAAATTGATAAAAGAGAAAAAGACTTTGATCTTTAATCAAATCTTCTCCTCTTCTTCCTCTTCATCTCTTTGTTGATTTAGGTTTTGATTTTCTATAAAACAGAACATAAGTTACTATAGGATTTTATTTTCATTTTATTCTCTAAATTATTATACAATTACTAATATACTCACTATTACTTATCATACCCTTAATTAATAAAAACAATATGATTAATAATACACCTACTATTACTTATAATACATTTAATTAATAAAAAGATATAATAAAAAAAACTAATTAATTATATTATATTATTCTATTTATAATTACTATTTGTTTCTTTCACACACGCAATAATGTTAACTTGATTATTAAAGTTTAATAATAGTTTCACTCTTTTTTAAAATTATAGTGCCACCACAAAAATAAACACTGTGTTAATCCCATCGGAACTGTGGTGGGACCGGCCAGCTTTTTTTTTTTTTTTAATGTTGATGTTATTTTGACCTTTAAGGGTTTTCGTGTAAAAAAGGTAAGAGATGGTTTTTTTTTTTTTTTAAATGAAAGAAAGCGAGCATTCCATCTATTGCTAACGGGTGATTTAACAACAAGGGCCATATTGAAATGTACGGGAATGTATGAGGTGAGCATTTGGAATTTTTAATTTATGGGGCCCATCGCAAAATGCCCAAAAGAAAAATATACAATCTCCTCTTATTCGGCATATCTCTCACATTGATCCACATAAATTAAAATATTATAATGGCAGCTTCAAACTTTCAGGGTTGTTGCAATTTCAGCCATAATCTGAGAATTTATGTTTTGCCAAATTACGACAAATGAAGTGCCTAACTAGCAATATTTCAGTAAAGTAAAAGGCTATCAAGACAAGAATTTGACACTCGACATTTCATATTTGCAAAAAAAATTAAAATAAATTAGAAGATAGAATTGATACGCAACAAGTTGAAAAATCTAGGTAATATTGGGGCATTTTCACAAATATATATAAAACCACGTTGCAAATATCACTCTCAAATCACTTACCTAATTATGTCTAATATATGTAACTTGCACTGACAAGACACATATAAGCTCTACTCAGTTTTAACTGTCTGATCTTAGCCAACTATGAAAAAAATAAAAAAATAAAAAAAGTTATGTTATTTATCAAAATGTGGATGATAGGACGGACCCATCATTTTCATTCCACCTCCGGCTTACACACTTTTTAA
>Ga0325411_1006520_pt1 | contig 12801 bp, 8 predicted proteins | sample PopdelMetagenome_13_FD_206181 | JGI IMG/M metagenome (GOLD analysis project Ga0325411, IMG submission 206181) | Populus deltoides microbial communities from Bellville, Georgia, United States - Xylem-PdIQD-R4 | ecosystem: Host-associated > Plants > Phyllosphere > Stem > Wood/Secondary xylem... | reverse complement strand
TTTTATTTTCTTTTAAAGATTTTGATAAAAATTAATTATAATTAAATAAAGATTAAAATATTTGAGATGCTATTCCAGATGGAATTCAATCTAACATTTATTTTTGAATGGTATTCTTGCATTTTTTATAACGTTGCTAATACTTATTCTATGCGAACTTTTTATTTATATTTTTTTAATGTTTGTGTATTATATGAAAATAAAGTTCATATAGTTATATTAAATATGTTTTGAGTTTCTTTCACTTCTTGGTTAATAAAGTTTTTTTTTTTTAATAAAAAACACAAGGGGGAATGTTACATGTACAGTAAAAGAAGGTTTTGAAAAAGAAATACCTTTTCTCTCTCCATGATTAGTTAAAAAATAGATTTTGAAAAGTTTTCCATAGCAACACACAAGTAGTATATTAATTTCAATTTCTAATACAATTGTGTCAAAAAATAAAATTTATTATTTTCCTATTTTGATTGAAACTTGCATTTATAATTTTGATCAGTTGTTGTTTAAGAAATAATTATTTTGGTAAGTCAAATGCAAAAAAAAAAAAAAAAAAACCAAAATACATTAGTTAGATGACAGGGTTTTAACTAAATAGAAACCTATCTTTATCCTTAATTTTTAATTCTAATTGCTTATAATTTTTTTCAGATTAAGAATTCATGAAAAAAATAAAATAAAAATCTACCAATAGTAAAAGAACGAACTATACTAGTTTTTTTTGTTAATAAAATTGAAATGATTACTTTTCTTATTAATCTTTGTTTCAGTTTACCAGCTAGATTCTTAATCAGTAAACCTTTTTTATATTTGTTGATTCATGTAATTCTTTTGCAATTAAATTTTTTTCATGGTGTAAAGCGCAGTGTAATGCCTATATATACATGTGTGTGTGTGTTTTACATTGACAAAACAAAAATTGAGTCTGACCCTAGTATAGCACACATTATACTAGCGATATCTCAAATATTATGCGGATTATCAATGAATTGCTTGGTATGGGTGCGAAACTTACCACTCAATGTTTCCTCGGGGACACTATTAATTTAGCAATTGCCACCAAGTCACCTGCAGTATACAAAATAAACAGGAATTAATTCTAACTCCCATCTACATATGACATATCATCCTTTTGCAACATTTTCCAACCCACAATCATATAGTTTATAATGCTTCGAAGATCTTGAGGTCACTCAATCATGACCCTTTAACAATTCCATTCATCCTCGTATCACAAGAAAACCAAAACTTGGTTCTGATAAGCCAAATACTCCTGTTACTCAACTCAAAATATTTTACCTAGTATGCTACAATCAACTACTGAATACTATAGAGCTGACAGAAGCTGGTCGGTCCCTCTAGGGTGACGCAGACTGTTGGGATGTCCTGAACTTTAGTTCCTACCATGCAGGGATTTGCTCACTTGAGAGGCCAGGACTATGGCCTTTGCTTCAGCACTCATTGTCATCCACTCCCTGTCCGAGCGACGCTGATGCTGTCTTGCGTTCTTAGCTCGCTTTGGTGCTAATCGTGTATCTCTTTCCACAAAGGCAAGTCTAAATTTTTCAGCCAAGGACAACTCCTTGGAGTTCGAAAGAATTGGAGAAACAGGTTTTAATGTAAACCCGCTTGCTGCCCACGTGCTGGGATTAATCTCCTGAACAAACAGAACATCCAGAGCAGTATCTGGAAAAGCTTCTATGGGAATATCCTTTCCTCTAAAGCCAAAGGGTGACCGCTTTGGATTTACTGAAATACGTGGGCACTCAGTTGCCAAGATCTCCAGTGAATCTTTATCAATATTTGGCTGCAAAAGATAGGGAAGTGTGACAAGAGGAAAGAGCATACAAGAATGAAGGTAAGAAAGGTGAATTGCTCCCATCTTTGACTTGTAATTGCGTGCATGAGTATGATGTCAACATTAACCTCACAAATCATAAAGGATCTTGGGGGGGGGGCATAAATTACAACTCCTTACCCACACAAGCCAATGCAAGGATTCAGCATTATGACTGATTTCAGCAGTGTCAAGTTCCTCCCATGAATCTCCTGCCATATCATCCAGCTTTGGTTTCAACAGAGTCAAGCAGCAGCGTGCTGTGTAGTCACTCCTTGGGCATCCTCTGCAATATTAACTTTGTTTTAAATCTATTATCAAAGTCTGACATTCTACACCTGTTCAAATGTAGATGATTGCAAGAGATAACTTAGGAACCCTTGAAATTAGGAAATAACCATTTTTTTTTGTTTAGTAGAAAAACTTTATAGATTTAATCTGGTTTAGGTGCCACTTCCACTCACATATGTTGTAAATACTTGAGAATGATTCTTTCCTTTTTTTAAATATTGAACTGTAGAAAATATATCAATGCCAATTGTATTGCTCATGTTTTCTTCATGCTAACAGAAGGAAAAGAAAATAAAAGAATTCGGTCAATTATTTTACATGATGAAAACCTGCTGTACCAAGAAATGAAAGAAGGCAGAAAAACATTCATACCAAAACATTGTTCTATAATTAACACTTCATAAATAGATTTGATGTTTATAGTGAATCGTTTAGTTACAATACCAGCCCTATATATGTCTTGGTTAGGAAGTTTACCCGCATCTCAATGTTTGCAGGGACTTGCAGTGCTCCACAAGTACAGAAACACTAGAAGCAGTAATTTTGTTGCATCGACTGCAAAAAAGAGTGTCACATGATTGGCATTTCAACTAAAGCAACGGAAAACTGATAGCCCGCTGAATTGGAATTAGACAAATTACTGCTTAAAAGAATGAAATAAATTATAGCAAGGAGTATTTTAATAAATATCATGGAGGTCTAATGATAGATGCAAAAGATGTCCTTGAAGAATAAATCCAGGAGACCTAGCATCATTTAGGATCCATCAATCTGTAACAATAGGCCAAAGAGAGAGTCTGTCCATAATCCAAATGCCTATGTAGTTTCCTACACTTTCTTCTTTTCTTTTTCTTTTTTTTAAGAACCATCTGAAGGTGTAGCTTGTATTACCAATACAAGGGCACTTCTTTCCCCTTGTTAGTCACCTGTCTACACATTCATACTTCCACATGATACCTTTTTTTTATGGCCAATGTTAATGCTAGAAATATGACCCATAAATATCTAGTTTTGAAGCTTTTCTACAAAGAAAACCAATTCAATTGGTCAGTCTTCCCCCACAAACTTTGATCCTCTTTACTTTTCAAGCATTGCAACAGAAGATCCACTTATCTAACTTGTTCACCAGCAGAGTATGGTAAAAAAAGTCAACAAAAATTCCTCCTAATTGCTCAATAAGTTATCAAACACGCTAAATGTTACATGGTATAGAAAAAACCATGAGATCACAAGCGTGCCTTTTGCAGTAAGAATCTAGAAACCAAGTTGACATAGTGGAAATACCTAAATATATTTAGAAAAGCTGCCCAGAGCACTGTGAGCCACACTAAAGGATCCATTATTTTTGGTTAGAGGGAATACTTTCCAGCTTCATTACTTATATCCAAACTTCCATACCTTATATCCACAGCTCGAAGAAATTTACAAGTTTTGGTCACTTCTATTAAACCAGAATCAGTAACTTCTGAGCCAGAAATGTCAAGTATCTCCCAGGAAGTATCAGCTAAAGGAATGATAACCTCATCACATAGCATTTTCCTTCTCCTGGCAATTGCTGCAATTGTCATCTGTGTTGCAATAATACATCCATTGCATGTTAGGATAAATGAGCACGAAGACCCACATGCCAGTGCACAATCATTAAAGCAGAAGATTGACACATGCTGGGGTGAGTGGAATGTAACCTCGACATGTTTTTTCGAATGCATAGATTCTTGGCATTGTATTAGCAAAGTTTGGATAAAATTAACGGATAACTAGTGTAATTTTCACGGTTGCAAATCCTTCATCATACCAAATGTTCTAAGGCCTCTCAACCTGCCTTTTGAGGTTGAGAAGGAAAAACAAACAGAGCCTAAGAGTACAAGGGAAGAAGAATTCTCTAAGCTCCCAGTATAGAGATTACTTTAATATTTTCAAGGATAAATGAAAGAGTTATCCGAACAAAGAGAGAGATAGAAAGGCCTCTAGTTTCTCTTCAATAGATTAGCCACTCTTTTACCTCAAAAAATCGAAATCATAAGGTAGTTTTTCCCTTCTTCTAGGAGAGTGCAGGGCTACACAAGATGCGATCAGGATTAGAAAGAGATGTGCGCGCCAAAATGAGAACAATTCAAAAGCTGTGCAAGCAACATTCTACGTTCTCATATTAGTGCGCATCAAATTCAATTGTCCTTTGTCTAGTTTAAACACTCTTACACACTACTACATCTGGGCATTCTCCACTACGGATGCGAACATCCAAAATCATGACTGGAGATAATAATTTACGTATAAGAATTCCTAAGACCTGTTGAGTTATTTATTATTGGGCAAAAAAAAAAAAAAAAAGAAGAGGGAAGAACTCGACAGTTGAAAATGTAATCCATCCTAACCACCACCTGGTAAGTTGATAAGAAAAAAGGTTCTAACAAATGAAGCGACATAGAGATGCTAGCAAAGAGACGGACAAGAAAGACGGCAAGTTTGAGAATTTTTTGGGGGCGTAAGGAAATAAAGAGAGAAGCTTACCTTAATATGCGGAGGAAAGGCGATGGAAATGTCACTCAAGTGGGCAATAATATCTTGCAAATTCTTACCAACAACTCCGAGGCACAAGCTCAATAAACTTGGAGGTTTCGACTTGCCAGGACGACGGCGACGACAGCTTAACAATCCTATCATCAACCCAATCACATACATGAAAGGAAAAACAAACCCAAGAAATTATTGTAAGAGAGAGATGCGAATTGTGATTAAATTACCAGGGGATTGAAGGGCTGGGGAAAAGAGGGAAGACTTGGAAGGGGTAGATGTCATAATATTGGAATTCAAATCGAGTTTCTTCAAAGAGGTTGTAATTTCTTTCCCCTCTTCCATCACATCCCTTTCTTTAGTTCTTCCTCGACCGACCTTCCACACACACACAAAACAAGAGTAAAGAGAGAGGAAAGGGAAAAAAATAAGAAAAGAGAGTGGTATAGGTTACGTCGTTTCTTTGATATTATATTTATTTTAAAAAATTATTTTTAATATTAACATTTGAAAAAATAAAATAAAATAGTGAAATCGCGTCCCATCCCAACTCAAAACAGGTCCTAAAAAGCCCCAAATCACTGGTTGGGGTATTTTGGTAACTTCAGAGAGGCAAATGATACTCAACAACAACTTTTTGGTTGCTTCCGATCCGTGGGTTTCAAATCCAAAGATTTGTTGAAGAAGAAGAAGAAGTGGGTGAGAAAGCAGCAATATCCTCAGCCATTCTCTTCTAATCGGCTGACTTGATAAACCACATCGAGAAGAACAAGAAAGACGACGGCTTTTTAATAAATCAATGGTGAAGGGAGGAGGAGTGCAAAACCCAGGATTAGCAGCGGATGTGAGCCAGGTGATTGATCAGTTGGAACGGCACTGTTTGGCGCCCGACGGATCTCTTGTCTCCAAATCCGCCTTCTCCGACCTCCAACTCGTCAGTGCTATTTACTATTACCACCACCGCTACCATTTTTATTTCTGTGTTTAAATGGTTAATAATGATATGATAATTTTTCAGGCCAGAGAGGAGATGTCCAGGGAGAGATTGCGCTACTTAGAAGCTCTGGTACTTCCTCCTCCTCCACCTCCTCCTCCTCCTCTATTATATATATAGGTAACCGAGTGTTTTCGAGTGTTATACATATAATATTTAAAAGAAAAATGATGACAATGCAGGCAATTTATTGTGAAGCAATTGCCATGGTGGAAGAGTATCAACAGCAGGGTGTTTCCATGGCTAATCTTGGAGGAATTCGAGATGTCCAAGGCTCGAACAGCTCTCCTCAGGTTTTTTTAAAAATAAATTAATTTTCCCGATAATGACAAGTGATTTTCAGTTCAGAACCAAAAACACGTTGAAGTAGAAAAAACGCTGAAATAAATAATTTATCAAATTATTCTACTAAATGTTGATCCATGTGTCTTGGTTTTATTTTTTTTTAAATAATTGCTTACCGGGATATCCAATATAGATCGAATTCCGGGATAATTGATTTTTCACTCCTTTTAATTTACTTGTAATTGAAGGTGTATTTGAGGATCTGGATTCAATAAAAGAACCTTCTTCTGCCTACTTTTCATTCTTAGGTTTATGAGACTCTAGAGCACCGCTTAGTCGTTGCAGAAGCAGCTCAGAAATTGAGGCTTCCTCTTATATCGAAGGATGGTGAGATCCACGAGGAGGAAATTGAAAAATGGACTGTAATGTCTCGAAGTTCCCTTGATAGTACAAGTACCAGTGTTACCATCAGCTCAACCTCTAACTCCATCAATTATACCAACAGTTCTGCAAACAGCACTGCAAGTGCAGCAAACAATGCCGCTTTTCTTACTAATAATGACTCAACAGAACCTGGAGTTGGTGGCGTTCCTAATCGCTTTCTTGGCATAACACCTGCCTATTTGTGGCAAACTCATCTTCAACAAATGCCATTCATGATGGTATGTTCCCCCCCATGGAATGCAATCTATTATAATGCTTTAAGCACGTTCTCTTCACACATTTCACACACACAAACACACTCACACAGATATATTATCTTTCTGTATTATATCTATTTGATACTGTGCCAGCTCTTGTAGGACATTGCTGAATATCAGATGTCTCTTTCATGTGAGGTTGAGGCTCGCTTGAAAGCTAAATGCATTAAGTTAGCTGATGCTTTTGTTGATGATATCGGTAGGTTCTTGTGAATTGCCTCATCCTCCTCGCATAGTTTCACACTTCTCTTATCATCTACCATAAGCATGTTATCTAATACACAATCTATGACAAGTAGCTGTCTATCTACGAGTCATTGCTTGGGGAGAGGTAGCCCTCTTGATAATGCATAACATGGAGTGTTGCCCTCTAATTCTTGCTTTTAACCATGATGATAATGCAAGTAGAATATAACCTGTTAGTTTGTATTGATGTATGAATTTGCACTGCATTTGGTCTGGGAGATATGTGAGGGCGTAGCAATTTTGTCAAGAAAGCAATGAACTAGGTGCTGTTTTTGGCTCTTGCTCAAGTTTAACGCGGTGGTACTTCAACATAATATTTATAATTTAGCAAAAGCAACCAACTAAGACTAAATTCACTGCATATTATCGTCCAAGCAAGGCTTATATTCATAGTAAAAGTTTCTCATCATCATTATATGTGTGTTTTGATTGGTATCCTATCGCATGCACCATTTTAATGGTAGTATCATATTGGTATCATATTAAGTAATAAAACCCAATGCTCTTGTTCAATAAGCAAATGTAGCATACATCTTCCATGTGTATTACAGTCATTTAATTTGACTTAATATTTTACTGATGCAGATTCAATGCCTGTTAATCAAAATTCAACTGCTCGCCTTCCAGAGAGGTTTGGACACTCTCATCGCTAGTTCTTGAATTTTTTACCCTTCAATATGGAATGCAGAAAGTTATGTTATTTCTTGATAATGCAACGTTATGTTATGGAGCAGTCCAGTACGCGGGACCACGAATCTTAATAAAATTGTAAACTATTGCATGTTGCAATGAACTTACTTTTCACATTATCAGGGTCAAGTTGATAATTGAGGAAATTGAAAAGGAAGAAGCAGCCCTGCGAGAGGATCTTTATTCTGCAGATAGAAAATTTGCTGAATATTACAATGTAAGTAGATATGCAATTTTCATGGTTTTTTTTTAAATATTTTTTTCTCTTACTTTTCTTTTTAGTTTTGCTTACTAGCATAATAATTACATGATAATTTCGTCTTGGAAAGGTCTTAGAGCAGATACTTGGCGTCCTTATTAAGCTTGTCAAAGATTTGAAGCTGCAACATCAACATAAATATGTAAGTCTAATTTGAAAAATCAAGACTCTGTTTTGACTGTTGAATTTAAACAATGCTTCAATCAATTTATATACTTTTGCTTAAAGATGTATTTGGTCACTATACTTAGGAGCAGGAACATATTGAACCTTGAACTTTCAAGATGCTCACTACCGACTTCAATTTTTGGGTGGTTTTGGTTCCCCTGTTTGCTTCTATCAGCATCACAACATTTTAGTATTGCTTTTGGTGACCTTAATGATACATGGACCTTTTAGTATTTATTATTGATGACCTGTAATCTTACATGGAAAAAATATCATCTGTGGCCAAGCACCAATTTAATGGGCCCTAGGAGCTGCTACTCCAATGACGTAAGGTCAGCTATATTAAGTTCAATCCAAACTAGTTTAGGGTTGGCTGCATGTGTTCATCTTTAATCAGTTTTGACATGGACAAATATTCCATAAGCTGGTAGAAATGCTGGATTATTCTTCAACATTTCATCATCATTTCTTTGGGTCCTCTTACCCTCCTTTTTCTTAGTACTTTAATTTGATTGCTATCACTGATGCAGCTTTTCTGTCAGAATTGGATATGGCAGAACCATCTTGGATGGCTTTCCCTTAACTTCTCATAAGTTAATCCCAGATAGGCATTAGGCACCAGTACGACCCTTCCTTGAAAGAACCTATTTCTTATTGGCCCTTTCCTATGCTATACAACCATCTGAACATCCTCATTTAATGCACATGTTGCTATTTCACTTTCCAACACTGATTATCAAAGAGTGTAGCTGTCAAATTTATTTTGTAAATTTGACCTTTTGCTTGGATTATTTTACTCACATGACACTTTATTTCCACTTAGAGGATAATTGCTTTCTTTAATTCTATAGGCACATCTTTCTCAATGTTCTCCTCTTTAGGGAAATCCATGGAAATGCTAGCATTTTAGTACCTTTACCCCATGTAGGTTAACAATTTGCTGCATATCTTTAGCACTGCTAAGGTTGTGAAACTAAGTGCTTGAAAAAAAAATGGTGATTTGAAAAAAAAAAATGTATCTCATTTTCATCATATAGAAAAGGAAAAAAAAATCACCTGCTTTCCTCTCACCTCTCTAGTCTAGAAAAACCAGAACTTATGTTTTCGTTTCCTTCCTTTTATTGGTAACAAGACTGACGAAAGCACAAAAAAAAAAGGTTTTTGACCCCACTCTCTTTCCCCAGAGACTCACTTTTGAACTAGTTCAAGGCTCTGCCAGTCTTGCCTCAGACAAAAATTGTTTCCAGCTTGTATAGTGGCACATCGGAACCTGCAGTCACCAATGTCTTCAATGGTGTATTAGTTATTACCATATCAACTTCCAAAATTAACCTCCGCTATTGTTTAGACTTGCAATTGTGGCTCATTTGTTGTTTCGTGGTGCTCACATATGGCAAAAGGTGGTTGAATCACTGGGTTGTTATTATCATATTCAAGCAGGTCCTGGCTGGCTTGTTTTTTTCAACATGCTTGCTTTTAGGATATCTGGAGTGGATCTAATTCTGAAATCTGGCGATAGATTTAAATGTGTGATCATCCTTGAGTTCCTTACCATGGAGGTTCCATTGGCTGGCATGACCAAGAGGATTATTATAGGAGTATTGATCAGCAATTGTTTACTTGCAATTTGATCTGGGTTTCTCCATTTGGATGATAGTCATGAGATTGTGGTTATGAGGTTAATTTTCTGTTTGATTTGGTTTTATTTTCGTAAGAAGAACATGGCCATGGAAATTGTGGGAGAGAGCACACATGCATGCCAACTGATCAAACCAAACATGTATTAAATCAATTATTTTCTCACTGTTTGGTTGTTGGATTCTTTCATTAAATGACTGTATCCGTGTTTCAGAATAACATGAAAAATTGTATCTAAGTAGACTCCCATATGTCTGCTAAGTGTAGCTGGCCATGTATGATGCCACAGCAGCATAAGAACAATTTTCAGTAGGATTAATCCTGAATTTTTATATTAGATTTTCTTGCTGATGGAAGCTAAATGAAGTCTTGGGGTAAGGGAAAAAAGGCTCCAAAAGCAGGTGGATGGGATAAGTTATCTAAAGTTCAGGGTCCAATTTGCTGCCGAAACTATCATTGAATCAATTTGATTTCATTATAATTCATTCGTCTTCCTACTTAGATGCACTTCTAAATCCATTTTCTAACTTTTTTATAGGATGAACTACAGAAGACTTGGTTGTGTAAAAGGTGTGAGACCATGAGTGCAAAACTAAGGTTTGTTATGCTATCTGCTGTTTAGATTGCCATCCCATGAGTGCAAGAGGAGGAAATTAACAGATATGTACATGTCATACATAATACATACCAGAAATCAATGGCTATTTCTTGTTACCTTTTAGCTGTGATGCAATTCTGGGTGATGAAATGTTAACCTTTGAATTTTATAATTATCATCTCAGGGTTCTGGAGCATGTTCTCCTTCTTGAAACTTATACTCAGGAATCAATACCAGCTCTTCATAAAATAAGGTACTTGACAATGACACTCTTTATTGTCTGTGTGTTTTGTGTTTTAGTACTCTTTACTAGTTCATTACTGTTTTTTAATCTATCTTATTTATATTTCAGGAAATATCTTGTCGAGGCCACAGAAGAAGCTTCTATTGCATACAATAAAGCGGTTTGTTTCGTTACATCTCTAACAAAGTTGACCACATATTATCTTGATCATTGCTTGCTCTAAGACTGTCTGACATGAAATTTGTGCACTCCTTTTGTGTTTGTGCATGCTATGTAATCATCCTATGGAGATATCTAAATCACTTCTGTGACTTGTAACTTAAATTCATGTCCAACATGATTCTTATGATGACTTAAGAGATGCTGCGTAAGGATCTGCATTTTCCTAGTAGTGCATGAATTCAGAATGCCATTTCTGACCAAATACTTGGAAATGTTTTGTTCTGTTTCTGTCACCATCGTTTTGTGGGTTATTCCCCCGTTTTATCCTGGTCTTCATTTTGAAGTTGTGGCCAACTTTCTTACCAGGTTACACGCCTGCGTGAATATCAAGGTGTTGATCCTCACTTTGACACAATCGCAAGACAGTACCATGATATTGTAAAGGTAACACCAGTCTGCATACTGCCTTTGTTGTCAAAAATACTTTCATTGATCTCATGTTGGCCTCGTCCTGCAGAAATTGGAAAACATGCAATGGACAATCCATCAAGTTGAAATGGACCTGAAACGGTTACCAGATCATCCAAGAGCTTAAATTGGATTTATTTCTTGACTTTTTAGTACTTTTATAGGCCAAGGACCGAACCAAGTAACAATGTTTGATACCTAGTCTTTTATTCCTTTTCGTTCTTGTCAAATTTGTTTTCCCTGGTCAGTTGCATTACCAGGATGTAGAATAACATGCTCAACAATTAGCTATAAAAAGATAATATTGGTTCACACTTTTCTTGGATAGAGATTTTTGGTTCCCCCCCCTAATAGTTTGTATTTGGATGGAACATATTGCTTGGATATCCAGCTGGGTGGGATTTTCTGTAGTTTGCTGCTTTAATTCGGTGGAGGCGTGTGGTTTGTGGTCAATTTTTTTCTCTCCCTTCCATCTACGGCAATGAATTTTGGGTTTGAGACGACGACGTGTTGTTTGCCACGTCAAACAAAACAACGTGTTCCAAAAGAAAAAGGTTTGTGTAAAATAAAAAGTTGGCAAACATCGATATGTCCAAGTGGCTAGGAAGGGAGGCATGAGAACTATGGAGCCATGTTGGCGCCGGTCCAGATCCTTCCTCCTTTTAACACGAGAATAATTGTAATGCTTTTGCTTTTTTTTTTTTCATGAGCTCTTCCTTTTCTGTGATGGTCTAGCAAGATCTTGCCATTCTTGCGATTGTGATTAGGGCAGTGTTCCTTGTTCTAACTCTAAGAAGAGGAAGAAGAAGTTGAAACGGGTAAAGGGAACAATACTCAGGTGGACGGCTGCGAATGCTTCTTCATTAAAGGGGTGGCGCGTGGCAGAGACATCTCTTTAGAGTAAAAAAGGCACAGTAGCATATCAGTTCAGGAGGGGTAAAAATTAACAAGTGGAGACCGCCACCATATTGGAGAAGAATTAGTCATATAACGCAGCAGCCCAGGATCCTTGCCAGCCAGTTACAATCTTTATTTCAAATTTAAACTCTAGGAATTCAGTTAATAAATTGGGAGGATGGATTAGTAGAGGAGATAAGAAATTGCTTTGAAGCAAATCACATTTACCTTACCCGAGGAGGCTCTGCTCTGGATATCTTGTAAAAAACTAGTTTAGGATTATTTACTAAAGGAGGCTCTGCTCTGGAATTTCCTGGTTTCGTTAGTTCTGTATTAAAACAGGGAAATTCCAGACAAGTTGACTTAAACCGGCTGAGGTTCATCTTGAGCAACCACCTCAAGCCCCTGGTTACCGTTGACAGACCTTATGGGAGAGTTTGATAGGGGATTCATGGGCCTTTTCCCTTGATCCTTAGATAACCAGTTCATCCTAGTTGTCATAATCCTTAACTACTGAACAATTTCCTCCAATGTATTTTGTTGGTTCTGTTGATTTTGTTGCTATAAATCTTGTTGTTGTTTCATTCTTGCTACTGCTTCTATTAATTGTGAAACTCTCGTGTCTTCTGTTATTGTTTTGTCCTAAGAACTCCTGCTCTGATATTATTGATAAAGAATCTGGATTTCTTTGGGTATAAACTCAAGAAAAATAGTTAATATATTGATGTGTTTTTATTGAATTGAAATTGGAACTGCGAAATGAGATTGGGAGTTCTTAATTGGGAAGAACAAAATTGAAAAGAGCAAATTAA
>Ga0325411_1006518_pt1 | contig 12801 bp, 9 predicted proteins | sample PopdelMetagenome_13_FD_206181 | JGI IMG/M metagenome (GOLD analysis project Ga0325411, IMG submission 206181) | Populus deltoides microbial communities from Bellville, Georgia, United States - Xylem-PdIQD-R4 | ecosystem: Host-associated > Plants > Phyllosphere > Stem > Wood/Secondary xylem... | reverse complement strand
TTATTCTTTTATAGTTCTCTCTCTCTCTCTCTCTCTCTCTCTCTCTCTCTCTCTCTCTCTCTCTATATATATATATATATATATATATATATATATATATATATATCTTGCTTTGTAGCTAATTATATTATGAGTTGTCAAGACCACATCACACTTTGTTGTCATCATCGTTGGTGGTCGATGTTGGTCGTAATTTATCTACAATAATAGAGGGACGAACGGACAATATATATATATATATATGTTCGATTGATAACTCGATGTCAAAGCAATGTCTTTGCCCACAAAATAAACTAGTACAAGTGATTCAACACTACCACTAGAAGGTTAGGTAATTAAGTTATACATTGTCTTTCGAAACAATGCCATGGTTAATTAATTGACCACGAGCTAGATAGTCTTTGATTTATTATTGTTGGACCTACCGTTTAATCCATGTTTTCAATTCATGTTTATCCATGGCTATTCTTTTTTATTTTTTTTGAAAATTACTTTTGACTATAGTTGATTATTGATCCAAGGATAAATTATTGGATTTATTAGACAACTCTTCACTACATTTCTAATTGTATTTATTAGATAGTAAAATATTACAAGGATAAAATTAAAAAGGGATGGTTACAAAAACTCTTTGGTAGTTTGATTTGAATTTTATTTTTTATATATATTTTAATAATTTACACTTTTCATCATGTAATTTATATGTTTAATAACAGTTTTTTATATCTTCAACCATCCATTTTATTTGATTTTTTTGTTTGATCTAGAATATAAAATATAATTTATGTAAAAACAAATATTTAAATATTATCAACATGTTTTATAATAATAATAATAATAATAATAATAATAATAATAAAAATCATGAATTTAAAATATGATGCCTATTGAAAGATATTTTTTTAAATTTTGATACGATAACATATTGGATGATATTTGTTTTTAAATATTGAGACATTAATATATTGGACTAAAACAGATTAATTTGTTAAATCTTTGACCCCAATCAAGAAACCGAAATAACTTATAGAAAAAAAATTAAAATAAATTATAAAAGTCAATTTCTAATCAATATAGAAGGGTGAAAATGAAAAAAAAATATTAAATTAAAAAAATAAACAAAACAAACTACTTGGATCAATCCAAGTTGACCTGCTAAATCAGAAACCCATATCATATGATTAAAATAACCTCATAAAAAATAAAAAAATCATTAAGATCAATTTTCAGCCAATTAAATATTAAAGGATAAAATTAAAAAATTAAAAATAAACTCAAATTAGCTTATTAAACCCACAACTTGAATTATAAAACAATCATTATGTTCAATTTTCAGCCAATTAAATATTAAAGAATAAAATTAAAAAATTAAAAATAAACTCAAATCAGCTTATTAAACCCACAACTTGAATTATAAAACCGGAGATGATATTTACTAGATTTTTTTATCTTAAAAAACTAAGATACAAGAGCTCTGTTTTTTTTATAAAAAAAAATGCTCACCCATTAAAATTTTTACATCGTTTTTGTAAGGATTTCTCATATGCGATTCATGTCATGTGTTCCACGTCTTTTCAATTTGTTGTTAATTCTTGACATACCAGAAAAAGTGGACACATGTCTAGCCCATCCCAGACCACGTGTCATGAATTAACAGTAAGTTGAGGGATTACATCGAGAGAATTTCTTGAGTATAAAGATCAATTAGTAAATAAAAAAATGTAAATAGACCACATCAAGAAATTATCAAGAATACAAGGACTGAATAATACGCTGCGTTTAGATTTGTTTGATCGGCTTTGGCCGAACATTTTAATTTTTTCAACGCAAGCCCTAATATCATGTTAATGACAATTACCCATCACCTGCACAGGGGAAGGGTCTTTAACTATGGATTTTATTGAAGACTGAAATGTCAAATTTTGATTGTAGAGAGGACTGGCCATGCAAGGCAAGGCAAGTCTTATTCTCCTTTTCTTTTTTTTCTATATATATCATAATTTTAAAACCCGGCCCGGCTAGGCGGGTCAACCTGAAACCTGGCCGACCCGGGGCTGGAACTGGCCGGGTTGAAGAAAAAATAAGGGCAGGAAAAATCCGGTGTGACCCAGCAAGACCCGATTAAAAACCCGGTTGCAATCTGTTGACTTTTATTTATTTTTATTTTTTTTACTAAAACGACATCGTTTTGATTTAAAAAAAAGACGAATTGACTTGAGTGATTCGGTAAACCGGTCAAAACCTAGAATCTGAACTTTGAACCAGACTGGGTCTAAAAACTATGATATATACACACACATGATGATGACAATGAGGATTATTTGGTCAAGCAAGCAAAAAATTAATTAATTTTACTCTACAATGGTCTAAATTAAGATCAAAGCAATGTATTTTCCCACAAAATAAACTATCGTTAATAATTAGTAACGTCTAGTTATATAATAATAATAATAATAATAAAAAACCCTAGAAGGTCATATAAATTATGCATTACCCTATCCTTAATGTCGTCTTAGCAATCTCATGGTGAATTGACGTCGAGCCTGTAATGTAAAAGGACAAGGAGATGCCACGGCCTCCATCATTATCATGTCTCAATGGTGTTATTTGCTCCCTCTACTCTCAATCTTCTCTTAATTTGGTCCTCCTACTCTAATTTGTAATAACGTCATCCAATTACTCTAATAAGATTAGTGTCATGAAGATAGGATGTAACTGGGCAATGATGCCAAGAAGTCAAGAATTTGGCACCGTTTGGGAGTTCTAAAAAATTCAATTTTGTTTTTGCTAAAAATTATTTTTTTTGTTTTTTGTATCGTTTTGATGCGCTGATTTTAAAAATAATTTTTTTAAAATAAAAAAAATATTATTTTAATGCATTTCAGCACGAAAAACACGTGTTTTGAAAATCAATAGCAATTACACTCTCAAACAGGCCTGCAGTAGAGAGTAGAAGGATGAGATTAGGACAAAAGGTAAAAAAGGGACCAAAGTAAACATAATTAGAGAGGCCAAATAAAGCTAAAGATTCTTTTCAATAATTTAAGGGAATCTGCTTTTAGAGATAATTAATTGATTAACATCAAATCTGCAACACATTCCAAACTATCATGATCTTCTCTCTCGATCGCTCTCTCTCTTTCTTTCTTGTTTTAACAAAATAAAAGGTGTTATTATTATATGTCGACCCATATAAAAAATATGCCGGAAGACCAATTAATTACCGTAAAAGCCATTTCATGAAACAAACGACCTGCTACCGATTATGATCTCTCTCAGGTCTTCCCTTGATTTGTTTTTGAAGAAGAAGAAGAAGAAGAAGAATGGTTTCCTGTCTTTACACTCCAAATGCAGTCCAAGACGAAGAGTCGTTTTCCATTTTAGAAGGCCTGTAATATCAGAGTCCAAACTCCCTTTAGCATGTCCCCAAAAAAAAACTTCATGTGTTGGCAAAGCTATGTAACACCAAACAACGTAACCTCTAGTCAAATTTATGTAAATTTTCTTTATATATATATATATATATATATAAAAACCCATTTCTCTCAACTTCCCTCCTTCAATGCCAAGCCAAAGTCTCCAAACCCTTGAAAAACAAACACCATAGCCTCTTCTAAGTCCCATGTCTCTTTCTACTTAACAACCCTCCTTCCTTTCTCATGTGTATTAAAAGATCCGCAGCACAAGTTTGAATATATATATGTATATGTATACATACAGACGCACGCACATGTCTAGCCTAATTGCTAAGCAAGTTTAGGTGACCGATAGCAACCTCTTTAAACTCCCATCATCAAATCCTTCCTTTTTACAGCAGAATCCTTACTTGGGTTTCTCGCATTTCTACTCATCGCCAGTTCTTCTTTGGGTGTGATTGCCAAATAATGACATAGCCAACCAAGAGAAAGAAAACGAGGCACAGCTCTATTTCGGGCTTCTTGTTTCTTGGTTTCGCTGTGTTGTGCTCGGTTTAAAACAAAATGCAGCTTCATATATCGCCGAGTTTGAGGCATGTTACAGTTTTTCCTGGAAAAGGTGTCAGAGAGTTTATCAAAGTGAGGGTTGGAGCTAGAAGGGTTTCTTATCGAATGCTCTTCTATTCTCTCTTGTTCTTCACGTTTCTTCTCCGGTTTGTGTTCGTTTTGTCCACAGTTGACTCCATTGATGGAGAAACCAAGTGCTCTACACTAGGTACACATTTTGAATAATATTGCATTCGCCCTGCTTTGATCTTCCCAGCTCTTCATGTCTCTCTTAATAGATTTTAAGAAATGCTGAATATAATTGCTAGCTTTAATCGATGATATTGATCGTTTTAATCAAGAAGGATAGATGTTTTTTGCGAGATGAACTAGAGATTAATCATAAGATAAAGCTTCAAATCTTGATAATGGTGTTTGATGGACCAAAAACATTATTAAGATAGAAAACATAACAACTACTGGCCGGCTTGTTTTTTTTAGTTAATTAATTATTTAATTAATTCAATAAGTCATAGAGTTTAGGGTTTCTAGGCAATATCTAAGCTTCACCACTAGAGTTAAAAAAAAAACATCGTTTCAAGGCTTTATTATGCTCTATCTAATTATATTTATCATAGAATTTACACATAAATGTCTGTTGTCTGATCACTCGACAAGGTCGTTTGTCTATGTTGGCTTAAGAGCTATAAAATCCAAAGATAATTCTCCAAGGATGTTTTATATATAGTCTAGCCAGTGATGCTAATCTTCTCCAAATTAGAGAGAGAATAGGTCCTGAAATAATTTTTTTTTGGTATTTTTTTTAATATTATTATCATATATTATCCTTAGATTTATTCATTTAGAGGTTGCTTCTACCAATAATAATAACACGAAAAATCCTCAAGCTTTGATTATTCCTTAATTTATAGTTACTTGTTATTTTTTAGCTTACAAAAAAAAAAAAGGGATCCAAGTGATTTTTTTAAAGTAGATGTAACATGTTTGTTACTGTCGGTATACGATGCTTTTCAAAAGTGTGTTTTTTTGAAAATATATTAAAATAATTTTTTAATTTTTTATATTTGTATATTAAAACTATAAAAAAACATTAAAAAATCAATTTAATTAATACTTTATTAAATGAAACATATTTTTAAAACATACTAAAAAAACAAGAGATATCTTACCTCCAAACATCATGGCCATTGAATCAAAATGTCATGTTTAGCAAATTGATTATTAGTAAGCATATTAATTTGATATCCAAATTTAATTAAGAAAGTTGGTGAGAAAGGATGTTATTATTTTCGGACACAATGCATATCTATTATGAGAAAATTAAGAATTTAAGGACCAAATTAGAAGATATAAAAGCATGTGGTAGTTCAGCCCTTGCGAAGCACTCATTCCCACTGCCAACCATCTGGCTACATGAATTTACGCACATGCCCCTGGTTTTCACAGAAAATGTCTAAAAATCCTGTCAAAGTGAAAGATGGACCGACGTATAACATTTATCTACAATAGTTCTTTCCAAATTATAGTTAGCCAATCAGTTCTAAAAATAATATATAGTTAGTCAATTGGTATATTCATTAATAATTAATTAGCGTGTCAAAAGATTTGATATAGAAAGATGTAATTAACCGTTTGATATATAATTAACCTATGGTTGGTGTGAACAGCCTTAGCCTATGAGAGGCTAATAATATGTTACTATGCATTACTTATTAATATGCAATATGATTTGATTATCATTTTTACTAATTAATCTTGCCTTGATAGGTTGCTTGGGGAAAAGACTAGGGCCAAGGATATTGGGGAGAAGGCTTGACTCAGCTGTAAACTCCTTGAACCCTAGGATTTTTGTGGCATTAAGCTTGATTGGTGTAATTTAAGTATTGCTAATTGAGATTATTGTTCGGTATGTGAAGGTACCAGAGGTTATGTTTCAAGTGCTAGAACAACCACTTGGCAATGATGAATTAAAGGGAAGGAGTGATATTCCTCAAACATTAGAGGAATTTATGGACGAAGTCAAGAACACAAGATTAGACGCGAAAACTTTTGCTGTCAAGCTCAGAGAAATGGTACCTCACTTTTCTCTCTTTTGTTTGATGTCAAACGCTTGTTGTGGGAATTTTCTATTGCAAAAATTGTCAACAATTGATATTTCTCAGGTCACTCTGCTTGAACAAAGGACTAGAAATGCCAAAATCCAAGAATATCTGTACCGGCATGTAGCATCAAGTAGCATACCAAAGCAGCTTCATTGCCTTGCCTTGAGGCTAGCCAGTGAGCACTCCACTAATGCAGCTGCTCGACTTCAGCTCCCCTTGCCGGAACTCGTCCCTGCGCTTGTTGACAATACTTATTTTCACTTTGTCCTGGCTTCAGACAATGTGCTTGCTGCTGCTGTTGTTGCCAATTCACTTGTCCAGAATGCGTTACGCCCCCAGAAGTTTGTGCTGCACATAATAACAGATAGGAAGACTTATTCACCTATGCAAGCATGGTTCTCACTGCACCCTTTGGCTCCGGCAATAATTGAGGTCAAGGCATTGCATCATTTCGATTGGTTCGCAAAGGGGAAAGTGCCAGTCATGGAAGCAATGGAAAAGGATCAAAGGGTGAGGTCACAGTTTAGAGGGGGTTCATCTGCAATTGTAGCAAATAACACTGAGAAGCCTCATATTATCGCAGCAAAACTACAAACACTTAGTCCCAAATACAATTCAGTGATGAATCACATCCGAATTCATCTACCTGAGGTAATAAAATATTCAGTAATTCTGTACAAACACAAGCTCTTAGTCGATGCTTGTAATGCTCAGTGTCAATGTATTCTGTTTTTGCAGTTGTTCCCAAGCCTAAACAAGGTTGTGTTCCTAGACGATGACGTAGTGGTGCAGTCCGATCTTTCGCCTCTCTGGGACATTGACATGAATGGAAAGGTTAACGGGGCAGTAGAAACCTGTCGAGGAGAAGACAAGTTTGTCATGTCAAAGAAGTTGAAGAGCTATTTGAACTTCTCTCATCCCTTGATATCAGAAAATTTCAAGCCGAACGAATGTGCCTGGGCTTATGGCATGAACATATTTGATTTAGAGGCTTGGAGGAAAACCAACATAAGCACAACATACCATCACTGGGTTGAAGAGGTAATCATCAATATAAATATCCACTTAGTTTTCAAGCATTTCGTGACATTTCTTGGCTACTAAGTTATCGAAAACCTGTTCTCATTTTCTCCTTTCAGAACTTGAAATCAGACCTGAGCTTGTGGCAGCTAGGAACACTACCTCCAGGTCTGATAGCATTCCACGGTCACGTCCACGTTATCGATCCCTTTTGGCACATGTTGGGTCTAGGCTACCAAGAAAATACAAGTTTGGCAGATGCTGAGACTGCCGGTGTCATCCATTTCAATGGTCGAGCAAAGCCTTGGCTAGATATAGCATTCCCTCAGCTCCGCCCCCTGTGGGCTAAGTACATCAACTTTTCTGACAAGTTCATAAAGGGCTGTCATATTAGGCCATCTTAACTTGAATTTTGAGATGAAAACGTTGACTGCGATCGTGATTAATATATGTCTATATATAAGGAGAAAAAAGCAGAGAGGAGAGAGTTCTTCACAAATCCAAGGCCTTGAATCCAGAAAGTAAAATATTCATAACCAGGCATTTGTCTGCTTGGTTTTTTTAGAATTCATCCTCTGTGGGTGAACAACCCTTCCCTATTACTTCAAATCTTGATTCAATTTTAATGAGAAATTAAGCATGTTATGGATTTTCAACCGTTACCAGCATTTAGCACTATTATTTCTTGCTATTATATATATATATATATATATATATATATATATATATATAGTGTGCCCAAGCTTGGGCAATCAAACCCACTGATTGCCAGGCCGAGGCTACTAGGCTTGGTCATCTGGACCTAGCCCAACGACCACTATAATTGCTTTTTTCTCTCTTTAATTTTCTTCTCTCCTTTTCTTTTGCTGTCACATTTACTTGTAATAAAATAAGCTCTATATCAATAATAATAATAATATAAAAAAAAAAACTCGGCAGCCTTTGTAATTGGCGAATTAATAGCGCCATCAAATTATACAAAGCATTCTCTATAGATGTGCCTTAAACCTTGAAACAGCCTTCAATTCTCCTCCTCCTTCAACAAGAACAGTCCATTTCTCACGCGCTTGAAAATCACTCCTTTTCGCTTGCTCAAAACACCCCTAACCTCCAGCCTCATAAATGAATAAATCACCTGCAAAGATCCCACAGAGCCACTCAAATCACCAAAGTCATTCTCCTCTTCAAAACCCCATTTCGGTTTGAATATGACTACTAGCTTAGGGCTACGGTTTTGATATCAAGCAACTGCCAACTCTCTGGCGCCAAAAACACTGCTGCACTCAAGATTCTGTTCTGTATTTCTGGCTGAAGAAATGTCAACGTGCTCCACGTTGCTAGATGAATTATGAGATTGAAATGCTTCGATGCCTCTGTTCTTCAATGTGGTACTCGGCCGGATGAATGGCTACATCTTTGGAAGTGTGAGGGGAGCTGGAGGAAGCTAAGGCGGAGTGGATAGATAAAGAGGGACTTCTGAATTGGTGAAGGAGAGGCGAGGGGAAGGAAACATGGAAGTAGAAATGGACATGGCGGTGCTGGTGGTGGTCTTCAGAGAGAGCCATACGTGGGAAGAGAGTTTTATGTTTTGGAAATTGTGATCTGTAGTTTTGAATGATTGGATGTGAGAATTTAAGGAGATTCGAGAACATGAATTTTTTTAGCAGGAATGCAAGATTTAGAAACCAAGATCGTACTCGAGCTGCAAGCAGCATGAGATACCATGTCATGGCAAGTTGACTTCTGAGAAACAGATCCAATTTTCTCAGAGTTTTCACAGAACGTTTGCCTGGAAAATGAAATTTAAACATCAAAACTGTCTCATAACCAAAACTCCACTCGCTATGTGGATTGGATCCAGGTTGGGTGCGGGTGGGTCGCCCAGACTCAACCCATTACCATCCCTAGCTACAAAGAACAGGGCACATGCATGCTTAATTCCACGACCATTGAGGACAAGAGATTAGTACTTAGCCAGAGTGAAATTTTTATTTATTCAAAGAAAGCGATCCCCTAGTTCGGAGGGCCCCGAGTCCAGCTGAGGTTAAGGTGACCCACAGACTTTACCAGTAACAGGTGACCTTGAAGAAACCAGTGGATTTCTAAAGCCTAAGATTACATTGCAATCCCTGGTTTGCAAACTCAAGGAAACAACAGCTAAAGAACCCCCTACAAGTAGCCAAACCTAAAAATAGGTTGCCAGACTAAACTTATTTAATTTACATGTAAACACCAGCGACAATTAATAGAACGTCCAGATTGAAATACAATCAGTCAACCACCAAATCCAGTGAGAACTTCAGCAAAAACTAATACAGACAAAGAAATGACAAAATAAATGCACTTGTTTTGGTACAAAATACAAACCCAATTCATAGCAGGCTGCCAATTTACGCAACTGGTGGGTGGAGCACATGATCTTGCGATGTATCCACTGCAGCTGGTGGCAAGAACTGCCACATAGCAACTCCTGGATAACCAATGAACGGCATTAATTTGTTGCCAGGTGCTTGGCCTTGAGTAGCAAATGCAGCAGGGATTGCAGGAGGGGCAGGCATGAAGCTGGGTTGTGAGCTCATGGCTTTCAGCTGATGCTCCAGCTTCTCCTTCTCTGCCTTCAGCCTCTGCTTCTCATCACGAAGCTCAATCTTCTCAGCCTATGCAAGACAAAGGACAGTTCAAAAGAATTGCAGTAGTTGTATTAGGATGCAGGATATTATGCAAAGGGAAGAAATCAAATACGTGAATATATAACTAAAGCCCACAAGTCCATCAAAATAAAAAAATAGAATTGGAAGCACATGAATGCCAAAAGACCTTTAACTCTTTGATCTTCTCTTGAAGACTTGAATTTGAGTCCCTCAACTTCTGGGCTTCACCTCGTAACTGAGTCACCATGCGGACAGCATCAACCAAAATAGCAGCCTTGTCTGTTTTGGGAGTTCTTCCAGGCTCCAAGATAGAGCCCAATTCTATAAACCTGGTAGACATTCCAAATACAAAATGTGAGTGCCCAGGGGAAGCAGAGACAGAGACAGAGACAGAGACAGCAGGGAAGAGAAAGAATAAGAGAGTACTTGTCATTCAGCCTATCCCTTCGCAGCTTTTCCCTACATGCTTTGGAGCTAGATGCACTACATGATTCAGATCTACCCCTGCAGCAAGGAAACGTGAGAGAGAGAGATGGGATAGCATCACTCCATGACAGACTTGCTCACTCCAATCCACTTATTTAAAATGTAAAACAACAAATAAAAAATTCATCCATGCATCACGCTTTGGTAAATGCAGAACAGATTAACAAAGTACCAAATAAAAAATCACTTCATCAACTGCATTCAGAATAGAAGATTAGGTTACATGATAACTCTACACTGGTACTAAATGTAACATCATCTTCATGGTGCTTGTTTGGAAACACCTCCAACATACATAGGTCCCACTGGGGCGCTAGTAGCAACAGTTATCAAAAGGCAGTACAAAAACAAATACAATGAATGCAGTTGGAATGGTTCTGATTCAGATCTAGTGCTGTAGAATCTTTCAGACTTTCACTTCAAAAACAACCATTACCAGCAAGCTTGATTGCATGTGATGGCATCTAGAAAACCATTAAACCATTAATTACGTAAACCATGTCTTTGCTGTCCTGTCTCAGCATAAGGGCATCAAAAGGTGGTTCGGATTCTCAATGAAAACACATATAGGGGGGTAAAGTCGTATCAGCTCAACATGATTAATAAACACATAATAATTAAGGTTGAATTCAGCAATGAACCCCACCCCTTCCTTTTTAAACAGAGTAGAGCAGAGAGAGATGAAAGAAGTAATGTACCTCTTCTTGGAACATGGTTCCTTCTGCACATCACATTCCCCGAATGATCCATCAATTTCCGCACTGCACAGATGATCACACATGCACATAGAAATATAAGAGATGAGATGAATAACCACAAAAGCAGCAAGAAAAAAGCCGTCCAAATCAATTTAAGTGCTCGTGACAAGTATGTTTTTACATCCAAAACAAGAAGAGTATACATCACAAAAGAAAGAAAAGAAGCGAGTGAAAATAAATAAAATAACAACTTAGAATGGAACATTATAAACAGCCTTCAAGTGTAAATATTTGCTCTCTCTCATTAATGGAATTGCTGAACACTAACTACCAAGCAAAAATGAAAAGCTGCCCGATTTAAACTACAAAGGAAAGTAAGTAAAACCTCGCTATTTGCAGGTATCAGACTTCCAACTAATACAAGGTGTCAATGAGTGCCTACCCTCTCGTCCAATTGATTATACACAATCACTCCTCTCATTATACAGCATAGTTATACTACAATTTCGTGCGTAAGTGATGCAACTCAAACTCCTAATACTTAGAACTGAAGCTCACGTCAGTAAAGCACATTAACCTCTAAAGACAATTCAAGGCAAATATATCCCACGGTAACCATCCTTCAAATCTCGGCCGAGCAATTCATCTAGCAATAAAAATGGCACCAACCACCAAATTCTCAGAGGAATAATTCAAAAGTGGTCATATTTTAAGCAATTACATAAGCCGATTTTAAAACTCACTTGACCACTAGCATTTACCAGGCACAGAACAGAATCTCACATAACTCTTAACAATCCCTAACCACTAAAACCCCTAAAAACTATTATTTATTGATATGATCTAAAGCTAACAAAAACCCTAATTTAAAAGAGAGAGAGAGAGAGAGAGAGAGAGAGAGAGAGAGAGAGATCCTACCCGAAATTAGGACAAGAGACGGTGGCAGTATGAGCAAAAGCGTTCAGGGTTTGTTGTTTTTGTTGTTGTTGTTGTTGATGATGGGGTTGAACAAGGGGTGGCCAAGAGAAAGCAGAAAAATTGGGATCTTGAGCTGGAATATTTATAGCATCCATATTTATGTATTGATCGTAGTCGAGCAGCAAAGCCGCGTTTCCAGGTGACACCATTTCTTCTTCCCTTTTCAATCTAATTAATAAATCAACCAATTGATTGATTGATTGATTTTTCCTGGGAAACAAACAAACAGGAGGAGGGGAAGGAAGGGTTATGGTTATGGGTGTTTCCTTACGTTTTGTTTATAGGGGGAATCTTGGGGAGAAGCAGGAGATGATTATTTGATTGGTGGGGGTGGGAGGTGGCGTGCTGCTGCTGCTGCTGCTGGTGCTGAAGATTGGTTCGTTTTTTTTTATGTTTTGCCAGCGTATTCTCATGCCCCTTCCGGACAAGGAGACCTTGAAACGGATTTCATTACCAGCAAGGATTCACTTCACGGAGAGAACTGGCCCATTGCCGCTGGACCCAACCCCTAGTTATTGCAATGAACTGGATCTGAGTCTTGGATTTTTTTATTTTTTCCGACAATAAAAGGATTAAAATTCAAGATATAAATTTTTTTTTTGATAAATTACCTTATTAAATGTTTAATAGGGCTACGTATTAGTTTATTAAACACTCTTTTTGAAGATCACATCATCGTTAAAAAAGAGTCTTCAATCTTGATCACCAGTAAATGGGCGTTCCAATTATAGTTTTTTTTTTTTAAAAAAAGGAAAATGATTTGATTGGATTGAAATTGGTAAAATATATGAAAATCAAACCCAGCAGGCAAAATTTGAAGATCATGATCAGACGGTCCAATAGCTTGATAAGATTAATTCTCCTCGTAATCTTATTTTTTTTT
>Ga0325411_1006515_pt1 | contig 12807 bp, 6 predicted proteins | sample PopdelMetagenome_13_FD_206181 | JGI IMG/M metagenome (GOLD analysis project Ga0325411, IMG submission 206181) | Populus deltoides microbial communities from Bellville, Georgia, United States - Xylem-PdIQD-R4 | ecosystem: Host-associated > Plants > Phyllosphere > Stem > Wood/Secondary xylem... | reverse complement strand
TTCAAACAATCTTTGTTCTCGTAGTCATGTGGCTTATCCTCTGTGGAGAATATCTCTTCTTGGATCTCAGTTCTCTTTAAGATTTTCTTATGAAATATCCCATTTTCCAACTTTGTGTTCATTGACAGGTGGTATGTCTGCAACGAACTAAAGGAAGTTCAACAAACTCTACGAGTTCACGATCTAAATCTACACAGGTTCCATCCATTTCTGAAGATAAGAATGCATCTGTAGTGGATGTTCAGGAAAATGGCATTAAGACAGAGAGGAGTGAGGAGAAGAGCATAAATATTGAGGAAGCAACTGAGGAAGGGATAAAAAGTGTGATAAATTTTCTCAAAGATAAGATTCCTGGGTTAAAAGTAAAAGTTGTGAACATTAACACTACAGAGGAAGTGATGGAGGATAGTGATTCTGTGAAGCAGTTGATGCAAGAAGATGATGACAAGACAGGGTCTAGTGAGAATTTGGAAGAACATGCCAGTGATCTAGAAGAGATTCAGCCTGATGAGGTAGCTTTGGAAGGCAGTAGTGATTCCTCAAAAGATGGAAAAGATTTAGATATGAAGCTTTTTATTGGAGGGGTTGTACATAACAATGAAGATACTCCAAGCAAGGATGAGTATGTGCGTCTTCCAGCTGAAATTAAAGATATGGAGAGAGATTCTTTTGTACTACATGTTCAAAGAAGTCTAGATTCTGGCAGTAAAGAAAGTAAAGCATCCAAGGTGAAAGTGGCAGCTATAACAGCTAAAGGTATTTCTGAGCTTATGCCTTCAGATGTTGCAAAGGCATTTTGGGGTGCAGACAAAGTTTCTTCAAAGGTGAGATCAATGCAATATAATAACAATTCAGGTTTTGATCTTTTGACAGTTTTCATAATCCATTTACATTACATCTCCCAATTGTTATTATATAACTCAATCTTGATATAAATAGGATTATTGGTTTCTATGGGGTACTGGACAATATGTTTCATCAGGCTTCCTCTTCAATCCTTTGGGAAAAAAACCGTTGCAATGTTACTGTAAAAACTTGGTACTTGTAACTTTTAGATGCCTGTTTTCCCAACCATTCAAAAAGGTATATGCTAGATTTTGCCTCACCCCTCCCCATGGTTATGTAAGATGCCGTGTCTAAACAAATTTTTAAATGTCTTGTTTGCCACATTGGGAACTTCCATTCATTTGTATTGAATATTTTGACAAGCCCTGACAATTTTTTTCAGGGACTTAAGTTGAACCTGACACAAACTGTAAGGACAAATCTGCCTGTTATCCTTTTTTAGGAGAAAAACACCCTGTTCAAGTTAGTGGACTATTGATTTTTATTTACATTTTGCAATATTGCCAGAAGAAAACTTCTCCTTTTCCATAAAAATTTACGTGAAAACCTTTACTGTGACAATGGTCAAATTTTTATCTTATTGTTTCAGCATCAGAATTGTCATTCTGAATATTTTTTGCTTTTCTTTTTTCCTTAATGCTGAATGTGGATGCTGTTGTCTTGGCTTAAATTCCTACCTAGTTGATTATATAGGCATACTAACTTTTTGAACATCTCCGAACTTAACTGTAGTCAATCTACTTGATTACATTACTGTATTTTGTTTGACAATCAGTTGATCATTTTTTTCTCTTAGGTTTCAAGAAATGTGCGTGAAATCGTGAAACTTGCTGTTAGTCAGGCACAGAAGCAAAGCAGTTTATCTGAGTATACAACTTTCAGTAGAGTTACAACTTCTAATAGCAGTTTAGATCCATTTGACGGTGACTTGCTTTACACATGGTTTTCTATTTTTTGATTTAAGCAAAAAAGAGATGTATATTATTATGCCATAATCTTATGGTTGAATCGTAGGCCTATATGTTGGTGCATTTGGGCCTTATGGGACTGAGATAGTACAATTGAGGCGTAAATATGGTCATTGGAATATTGAGGATGAGCAATCCTCAGATGTGGAGTTCTTTGAGTATGTTGAGGCTGTGAAGCTAACTGGGGATCTTAATGTCCCTGCTGGCCAGGTTTGCAATTTTATTATTTCTTGAAGTTAATACCCATCACGTATGGCAGTAATGTAAAATTTTATACTACCTAATTCTTCAACTACAAAGTTTAGGTGACATTTCGTGCCAGAATTGGGAAAGGAAGTCGCAATTCCAACCGTGGGAAGTATCCAGATGAACTGGGAGTGGTATGTAGCTAGGTCTAGGCCATAGTTTTTATCTTTGTTGCTGTTCTCCTTTCCATCGCATTTTTTTCTTCGCTGACAATTCTTGAAACTCAGTGTTATGGACCTTTTGATAATCATGAAAGAAAAAAAGGACCTTTTTTTTATCTGAATGTTGAAACAAGCAGTTCCTTGGAAGTCTGTAGAGTGATTGAATCACTGTTTTCATGAAATACACGAGAGTTGATTCTCTTTATCTAATATATCTTTACAGTTCTGCAAAGAGAACTGTTTATAGAAATAGGAACAATTATAGGCTCGGAATTTTGTGAATGATGGTCACATTATTTGTCATATCACAAACTTAGCCAGGAAAGTTAAAAGTTTGTGCAATTGTTTGTGAAATTCTATCCAGGTGGCAAGTTACAAAGGTCAAGGAAGAATAGCAGGATTTGGCTTCAAAAATCCACAATGGGTTGATGGTGAACTTCTTCAACTTAATGGCAGGGTAACAAAAGTTCTTTTCAAGATATTTGCTAACGTTTCATCTTGAAGTTGTTTGCAGTTTTTCTTAATCCCTCTCCATTACTTCATACAGGGCATCGGACCATATGTCAAAGGGGCAGATCTGGGTTTCCTTTATGTTGTTCCAGAACAAAGTTTCCTTGTGCTGTTTAACCGGTTGAAGCTACCAGACTAAACCACATTTGTTGTCATCAGTCAAATGTGTCTGAAGGGAGAGTTCCTGTGTAAACTACGTGTGAGAAATGCAGTTTTTTTCCCCATTGCTAAGCCCTAAGATTTGAACATATAGTTTTTAAATTCTCTCGTGAGGGGCAGTTTTCGTTGTTTGCCTTCCACATATAAATTATTCTCCTTTTTTCTGTATCTTGAGGTGTATATTGCTTTTTTACTATCAATAAAGAAAGCGACAAACAGTAATGATGTAATACTTTTGAAGGGTTGGTATGGTGATCAAGGTGTCCAGCTCTCTTTACCCTACCAGACAATAATGCAACCCTTTCAAAGGGATTTCTTTATGGGCAATTCCAAGGATATTGTAATCGTTTAGTACTTGCATCTTGTTCTTGGTGCGCTCAGGCTCAAGCATGCTGTGAAAGTATCAAAGAATTGTTCATGGAGAGAGCATTGATCCAATGAAGAGTCGTTGATGAAGCCACCAGCATCACTGCGCAATTCCCAAGCGTAAAGACATCAATTTTCAATGAAAGGAAGGCATTGAGATTTCTCATAGTATCAAAAGTTAAAAAGCAAACAATGATGCCGGTTTCTTTTTGTTATTCTAGGAATTAAAGTATACTCTTTGTAAAGAAAAAGGTGCGACTAATGCTCATAATTCAGAGAAAGAGAGATTTGATGCTTTTCTTGTGGCTTTTGGAGTATATTCTCAACTTCTCATGGAACCAATTTGGCTTATTGAATGAACCATGAAATGTGTTAAAGCGGACACCGTCGAGGACCTCTGTTTTATCAATCTTGTCGTTATTTAGAATTAATTTTCTATTATAATTAAATTTAATTATAGTATTTGATTTGAATTTAATTAATAAATAAACTGAATTCACATGTTTGAAAAAGATAAAATTTCAATAATTTTATTTTTATATTACTTTCATTACCCTCGTTTTATTTCTTAAAAGATCTTTAAAAAAAATTGGACAAATGTGTATTTTAAAAAAGATAATTTTAATATTAAATTTTCTCTCTTTGAAATTGTAAATAAAAGAAGTTGATCTCTAATTTATTTTTATAGTATTTTTAGAGATTAAATTTCATTAAAAATTCAATTTTTAATCATTTGAATTGAATTGAATTTAAAATATTCTAAATATTCTGTATAAATTTCTTCTCACGATTGTTTTTGTACGCGTACAGGTACTGGGGGCGTGACAAGCAAGTGAGTGTCAGAAAATATAAAAGAACAAAAGCAAGAACTGATGCCTTCAGCCGATGGAAGCCCACTCTCAAAGAAATGCTGAAGAACATTACTTTTGTCCCCTACATAAAAGTTTCCATTGAAAGCCCTCAACCAAATTTAATATTCTAGTATTAAATTCAATTCTATACCTTATTTAAATTTAATTAATAATTTATTATATTTTTTATGTTTAAAATAAAATATTAAACTATATAATTAAATTCAATTATATTATTTGAAATCCCAATAAAAATAAATTGAATTAGCAATCTTGACTATTTTATACTTATACTATTTCTTTTTATTATAAAAAATATATCTTTTTGTTAGAAGGACCCTTATATTTACTTCTTTTTTTACTTCTTTTTTGAATTATTATCCTTTATATCATTTTTACCACCTTTTATATTACCTATAAAAATAAATTGAATTAGCAATATTTACTATTTTACCTTTAAATTATTTTTTTTGTAATTTTTTTTGTTAGAAGGACCCATATATTTAACATTTTAAAAATTATTATCCTTGTAACATCTTTACTACCTTTATTTTAACCTTTTAGTCTTGATCTAACATCCGAGCATTGAACCATCTTGAATTTTCTTGCGTTATCAAAGAAAAGTAAATATAATGATATGAAGATGTTTCCGGATATTATAGAAAAAAAAATATAATGATATTTGAGAGAGAGAAAGTTCTCTCTAAAAATATGTATTCAAATATATGGAGAATGAAAAAAGCGTGAATTATTTACCTAAATGATTTATTAGGTATTTTTATCATTAATAATAGACAAATATCTTTTAAACATGTATTAATAAAAGATAAATATCTTTTACACGAATATTAATGAAATTAAAAGGTGGTAAGTCATCAAAGATTTTTTTATACACTTAGAAGTGTAGGAAAAGTAGGATCCAAAATATATTGGATCAGTAAAATATCCTGAGAGATTCTTTTTATTTTATTCAATAAATCTTATGTATATTAATTTCTATTTTGAATTGATTTTAATAAATAAATTTATTAAACACAATCAAGTAAATGATTCATATTGCGATATTAAATATCTTGATTTGCTTTTGTTTCTCAGTTTTTATAATGTTGTTTTTGTTTAAGAAAAACATTATGAAGCCAAAATGGGTTTTTTAATGTGTCTTCTTCTTCTTCTTCTTTTATTAAACTTGATTTTTTTTCATCTATTTTTTTTTATATTGTGAAAAATATAGTTTCAAAGAAAATTCATTTATTAAACTTTATAAAGTCTATGTACATGTTCACAGGTTTTGCTGGTTGACATGGTTTGCAGATTTGACGAGTTTAACTTTTTTTTTTAATTATTTTTTTTCAACATCTCAGTATTTGATTGATATTTAATTTTACGATCATTTATTTTTGTTATCATATAGATAAATAAAAAATAGTTTTGAAAAAAAATAAATTATAATCCCACTAGAGTCCATAACCCGGTTCATAGGTTTGGTGTGCTAATCCAGGTTACCCGGTTCATAAGCTTGACAAGTTCATCCACTGGTCGAATACTTTTTTTTTTTGTTTTTGATCCTTTAATTGTTTTTATTTTTTCTTTCTTAATTTTATCCTTTAATATTGAAAAGGTTAAGAAATAAACTGCAAGATTTATTTTTAACACAAGTCGTTAGAGGATTGAAATTGATTCAATTCATCATCATCACAATAATTTTTTTAAAAAAATTATCATTTTAAAGTTTTTTTTTTAAATTCAAGTCATGTTTTTTTCTAAAATTTTATTTAAACCCATAAAATTAATCAATTTAATTTGAATTAATTCCAAAGACTTGAGTTAGAGAAAAAAAAATTATCTAATTTTAATATCAACCCATTAAACTAGATTTAATTACACAATCAAGGAATTTCCCCACTCTTTTTTTTAAAAAAACAAAAATTGGCTGACGTACTAGTGTGTAAAATAAATAAATTCTGTCTCCTTGTCCACGTGGAATCGTAGTGTGCGATATCTTACGTGGAATCTCAGTCTCTTAAGAGAGTGTTGTAGTTTTATGTTTTATTGTACTATACTATATGCCTCGCCATACGTGAACAAAGCTCTTCTCTTCATAAAACGCCACGTGTACACGGTCCCCTGCAAAAGCAAAAACACAAACTTCTCTCCCAGTTTAAAGCCTCCTCTTTTTCAAACTTTCTTAAGGCAAACCTGAAAACAAATCCCCTTACTATGGACCTTCTCTCCAATGATCCTCCAATTAATGTTTTTTCTCAATTAAGTCCTCAAAGACTAAAGAATTCTCTATTAAATCTTCATCTAAAAATATTAACCTATTTTTAAAATAAAAAAGTCAAGTTCCCTATAAAATAATAATACTAATCTTGTTAGAACTTGATATTTATTAATATTATTATATTTTATTTTTATACAAAATTATTTATTTAAGCAATTAAGAACCCTCATATCTATTAAAAAAGATCTTTTACGAGTACTTGACTCCCGTATCAAGCTACAATGCACCATGCCTTCCCACCAAGCTATCACTTAGGTTGGTTTTCTACATCAAGCTACCATCCATTTTAATTAAAAAAAAATTGATCAGATTGCAAGAATTAAATAATTAATCTATTATTCAATCATGTAAATCTTATTCAAAAAAAAATTATGTTGTTGTGAAATAATAATACTAATTTTGTTAGAACTTGATAATTATTAATTACACATAGGACTTCATAAATCTCTTCTCTTTTCTTGTCATTATTCTCATTTGTTATTTGTTGAAATCCAATATATAAGTGTTATGAGAACCAAAAACATGGTTGAAGTTCAATTGAGGATCTCTAAGATTGTTGAGATAATGAATTGTTTGGAGACCAATAGAGACAAAGTATATAGTTGGGGGACCGTTTGGACATTTGCCCACTCTCTCCCTCACTCTCAAACAATACAATACACTACAGAGAAACACACACAGAGAGTATAAAATTAAACTCGTCTCTCACTAAATTCCACGAATTGAACACCCAAACCAAATCCAGAAAAAAATGGAAACAGCGAGATCCGATTCCAAGCCGAAAACCCAAGTCCCACGATCCTCTTCTTCAAACTCCGACTCACAATCCCACTCTCCTCACCGTTTCCAATCCCCTCACCGATCCGACTATGGCGACCCTCTCGAAAGCCCTCCCTACGCCTCTCCCTCTGCTTCCCCTGAAAAATCACTATCTCCGCTCCAAAACTCCATGGCCGTCGTTGCCGTTGACACCTACAAGTCTACTCAGTACTCCCCCGCACTTTCCTCTTTCCCGCCGGATAACCTCTCTGCGCCTCCTGAGCTGGTGCTGAACAAGGTGGCTAGGGAGAGAGTGGCAGATGGGGTGGTGAGGAAGGTGGGGACGGCGTCGGTAGGGAGGAGGTCGAGGAAAGAAGAGAAGATGAGGACTGGTGAATTAGGGTTTAGGGTTAGTGAGATTATCATGTGTTTGATATCTTTTGCTGTTATGGCTGCTGATAAGACTCAGGGATGGAGTGGTGATTCCTTTTATAGATATATAGAGTATAGGTAGGTAGTGGTGATTAATTGCTAGTTTTTAATGTTTGTGTTATTTATTTTATTTTAAAAAATAATAATTAATGCAGGTATTGTTTGGCCGTGAATGTGATTGGGTTTGTGTATGCTGGATTTCAAGCTTATGATTTAAGCTATCAGTTAGCCACCGGGAAACATGTGATTCGACACCATCTTCGTCAACATTTTAATTTCTTCATGGATCAGGTAATTGATTTATGTTTAGTTATTATCTGTTTATACTAACTGTGCTATGCTAGTCACTGTCGGTAGCATTTCATCTCAAGGCTTAATTACAATTGCTGATTATCTGGTTCCTGGAAGAGAGTGGATTAATTTGGCTGATGATGCTATCAATAATCTGTTAGTGTCAATTTTTTAGTGCGCAATCATAGTCCATGTATTTTCAGCTTGTGAGCACAATTTCAAGGCATGAATCCTTAGAGCAACACTAAATGTAGGACTGTTTCCAGATTTCTTTTCCTGAGGACCATTATTGTGAATGTTCGTTTGTCTCTCCACAACTCACATGGTGGGTTCACCTGAATAGTCTTTGTGCATGACTGGTAGCAGCAGAGTTCTCAACTCGGCAAGTCCACCTCTTGATATTTCCTCTGGCAAATAACCTTGTGTTGGTCTCAGGAATTGAAGTAGAATGGTGAGTCAGGGCCATTCAGGAAACTGAGTGTGACCTTTGATCTCCCCAATCAAGGTTCTAGCATGTGGCTGATTCAATCCCCCCCTCGTAACTCACTTAAAGTCCATGTTTCCTGGGTTTCCATGACTTCTAGTTGACAGAAGATCCATTTCACTTTTACCACAACCAATTTCACGAGCATCAAGCCTCAAATGACTCGTATGGTTTCAGCTAATGGGAGGCCTAAATTAAGAATGTAGATGTAGTTTACAGCCTTAGGAACAAATGAAAATACAACCATGCACAAGGAATTGTTTTTCACTTTAGTTTTTGGATGCTAACAGTCAACACAAGTAAGCATGACGGTTTTCCCCCCTTCTGGTTTATTGATACTGAAAGTGAATTGTGTTTTATATATTTTTTATTTTTTGGGTTCAAACTGGCAGATACTAGCATATCTTCTGGTATCAGCATCCTCTTCAGCCGCCACTCGGGTTGATGACTGGCAATCTAACTGGGGCAAAGATGAGTTCACAGAGATGGCAACTGCTTCGGTTGTCATGGCCTTCCTGGCTTTTATTGCCTATGCCGGTAGCTCCATTATATCTGGTTACAATCTATATAACCGGGACGCAATATGATGGCATTCACATATTATATTCAAGGTTATGGAGAAAGAAAAAAGAAAAAGTCACATGCAATTTTTTCTTTTTAATGTTGTATAGAGACAAATTAATAGTATGTTTATCCCCTTTACATTTTTTTTTCTACTGTTGGGGAAAATGTAAACTATATATTTGGATATCTGGATTCTGGAGTATATGAGACTATTTCTACCGTCCCGTCAGTGACCTTGTTTGACATAATTCGAGGGTCTCTCATCGCCTGTTTGCCGCCTCTAGGCGACTGCTAGATAGCTCATGAAAAGGCGCACAATGATTTGCAAAATAATCTTTAGTGGATGGTTCTTCTTCATCATTACTTCTTCTTCTTCTTCTGATGACGACTAAATTTTCATTAATACTCATCAATCATCCATATTTCCCGAAGGAACAAAGCCTGTAGGCTTTAGACTAGACCAAAGTCGATGTCCACTAGCCAGCAAGAGGTTAGCTGGTGACCATTCTTTTGGTCTTATGAACAACGTCAGATCTGCACTGCAAAAGGCTCTAGCCCTTCCTTTGCCTTTTGGCAAATATCAAGATGGGAAAAAAACTACAATTGTAGCACTTTGGGCAATTCATAAGGCTTGATTTGGGGAACTCATCAAAAACTTTTTCTCTTCGGCCCGTGGACATGCTTGCCCAAGCAGTGCAGCAACAATCAAATTAGTTTGAGTAGCTCTAGAGTTTTCAAGAAACGCCAAGAAGTCGGGACTGGTCACATATCAGATTCCAGGTAGTTTTCGTGATAGTGGTGATAGATATTATTTTTTAAAATATTTTTGTTTTGAAATATATTAAAATAATATTTTTATTATTTTATTAAAATTTATTTTTGATATAATTAAAAAATTTTCAAAATCATTTTTTAAATAAAAAAATAAACACACTCTAAGCATATTAAAAAAAAGTTTCTTGAAAAGCTTAAAAAGTTTTAATAAATCAATTGCTGGCTCTTTTATCAAACTAGCACAGTTTGATAAAAGATCTAAGATATAATAGATTAGAGAAAAGTACATGAAAAAAAAGCACATTTTGACTCAATTGCTAATGGGGAATGTGATTTTATTTAACAACTGCTAATAGAAATAGTGTTTATAAACCATAATTATTGTCATTAGCAATTATATTAATAAACCGTTGTTGATAATAACGGTTGTGAATAGATGCTATACAATTGCTAATGACAATAACGGTTATGTTAGGTAATCCATCCTTTACTTGAACCCAACCCTAAATTTTACATAAAATAAAGTCTAAATCACCACAATTAAAGCCTAAACAAAACTTTAAATTACCAAACCTTAAATTTGTGTGATATTTTAACATTAATTTTATTTGTTAATTATTGCAGGTGTTTTTTAAATATTATTTTTATTTATATACATTTTTTTATGTTGTTAATGGATGAATTGAAATTTTAAACAGCTTGTTCACATGTTCACCTATTAATTAATATTTTTCAATCATGTTTATATAAAATAAGTATGAAAATGCATAATATGTAAGACAACTTTAAAATCAAAATGATAATTAGCTAAAACAATATTACAAAAGTAATAATAATAAAAATAACTCTTAACTAAAAAAATAACACAACATAATAATACATCTTAGCTTACCTATATCTTCTGCGACGACGAGTGGATAGACTGGCTTCATCAATAGTGTAATATCCCATATTCGCGGGTGAGGGTTTGATAGCTGACCTTATTAGTAGTATGGTTGCTAACATATTGTACGCGTTTTGGGGCGTCAGACTCAGAAGTGGGCTCGCATCACCAGGAACAAAACAGTGAGGGCGGTAAGACTCAAAACGGACAATATATAGCATATTGGGCCAGGCTGTTACAAATAGCACAACTTCCACCTGTTTATGTGGTCTCATCCTTTAAGATAATATCATCTAAGCTCAATGTCTCTCCTAACAAGTCAAGTATAGTCCAACATATCTCGAACCAAGAAGATGCATAATAATGAGTAAGTTCATCATCATCATCGAGTTCACGAAAATCAGCCGCAACATGTAGACCATCATGCAATAACTGCCCAACCTAATATGAAATAAATAGAAATTATTAATCCATAAATAAAATACAATGGTTTTGTCGAAGCCTATAAAAAGTAACAAATACTTACATCATTTTGAATCCGATGTGCATGTGGCTCATACTTCATCTTATATAGAGGAACCTGCGCTAGGTTTGGTGTAATGATTCAGCATGTTATATTCAGGTACTAGTCCATGTATTTCTCCCGGGAAATTACAGGATGCACCTCTTTAAAAATAAAATTTCTCCGTACATCCCACATCGATATATGTTGGAGATGGTGGATCATCCAATTATAATTAGCGTGCCTACCTGAACTACTAATAAAACGCAATTGATCGCTTGTATCTATGTCAGACGGGATGTGTTGCTTAAAGCCAAATTGTCACATTACACAGTCTGGGCAATACATCTCAACAAACTCAAAAAATATGAAAGGGACAACTGATGTCCATAAATCCATGACCAATGTGCATATAACAAGAGAAACTATCATATCATCTTCTAAATAAGAGACTTCCACGCAACCTATTGAAACATCAACAATACAATTATTTTCTATCATTTACCAACATCAACCTATGCAATTATTTTTTATCATTATCAATAACATAAAATTTCTACTTCAACAATGCAATTATTTCTCATCATTTACTAACATCAATGCACACAATATTTTCTCATCATTTACCAACATTAACGCAAACAATCATTTACCAACACTTATCAATATCTAAAAAATTAAACATCAACACGAGCAATTAATTTTCATCATTTACCAACATCAATGCCAGTAATATTTTCCGGAACATTTATCAACATCAACACAAACAATTATTTCCCAACATTTATCAATATCCAAAAAATTAAACATCAACACAAGCAATTAATCCTTGTCATTTCCCAACATCAACACAAATAATTATTTCTTTCTCATAATTTACCAACATACCTAATTTAATTGTTGTCTATCTAACTCGTTACGATAAAATGACATAACATGGGTTGGATTAATTTCAGAATATCTACTCTCACTCCATCTATTAATAAATAAGCAATGAAACTTATTAAATAAGGTTTTCATGAAAAATATTCTTAATCTAAACAACATTATTTGTATGTTCAATAACATATTATCTATATCCTAATGGAAGTTGTAGATCAACCTATAAAACCTGTATAGATATAACAGGTTAGACTCCATTCATGGTCGCCCCAAGTGTAAATGTTCCCATGATCATAGCTTTGTGTACAAAAAAACATACAATAATTAGTAATCAACTCAAACATAAAAAAAAAAATTCAAAACTAACAAACTTATTACATTTATTTTACTTGTACAAGCAATAAACATCTTCTAACTTGCTTTGATTTTTCCAAGCTAACTTGACATAAATGCCTATACAAACATACAAAGACGCCTAGACCCCAAGTATACAATAGAATGGATTGAAAATCCTTTAGTAGCGGTAGGTAGAACAAAAGCGCATGCATCCCATTGAGATTCGTAAAAAGTACACTGCCAAGCTTGTGAAGTATGTACGCTTTATCTTACCTGCATAGCATAACATCGAATTCAAATAAAATATAGAAAAACTCATAAATAATTGAACTATTAGTATGCACTAACATAGCATTATAAGATCATGTCATCATAATCATCGAGTAATTTAGAAAAGTTTTCCCAAAGCCATCTCATGCATAAAGTGAGGAGGTTGTCAACGAAAGCTTGGGTCGACGTTTTGCAATAAAAAATGGTAGAAAGACTCATGGAGACAAGAAAAAGATGATTCA
>Ga0325411_1006514_pt1 | contig 12807 bp, 5 predicted proteins | sample PopdelMetagenome_13_FD_206181 | JGI IMG/M metagenome (GOLD analysis project Ga0325411, IMG submission 206181) | Populus deltoides microbial communities from Bellville, Georgia, United States - Xylem-PdIQD-R4 | ecosystem: Host-associated > Plants > Phyllosphere > Stem > Wood/Secondary xylem... | reverse complement strand
AGATGGTAACTTATAAGCCTTCTCTGATTTCTCAGGATGATCTTATGAGAATATACCCATCTTCTTCATTTTCAATTCATTTGTCGTAACTTTCACTGATGTTTGATGAATTCTTTGATGCTTCAACCCAGTTTTGTGTCTTATGGGATATTGAATTCATCCTGACATGTACATTTCTTTTCTGGGGGAAGCATTCTGTGTTTTTAAAGGCTGTGTTTATTTTTCGGAAACTAGTTCTTGAAAAATTACTTTTTAAATTTTTCTGTGTTTATTTGCTATTAAAAAAGTTGGTCAACGGAAAATATTTTCTGGTCAACGAAAAATACTTTCCAGTTAAAGAAAAATTTGGCTTGATTTTCAGGAAAGTATTTTCCTTTTATTTGGGCGAAAAACACTTTCTGGAAGTTGTGAAAATTTTAAAAATATCATATTATTTGCTGATTATATCTAATTTGATCCTCAAACTTTTGATTATTATATATATATTTTGTTTTGAATATTTTTTTTTCAATTTCATCTCTTAGAATTTAATTTTTATATTAATTTTGATCTTTATTTTTATAATTGTTATTTGCTTTTCCCTTATTATTTTTTAATTGAAATTTTTTATCTATCAAATTTGATCCTCATTCTTTTGATTGTTACTTATTTTATTTGAAATAATTTATGAAATGTTAATTATTGTTATTTTAATTTTTTCATCTTTCAATTTTTTTATTTTTTAGATTTGATCTCTATTATTTTGATTATTATTTATTTTATTTGAGATAATTTATGAAATTGTATTTTTTTTTTCAATTTCATTCTCATTCAACTTTTTAATTTGTAAGATTTGTTCCTCATTATTTTAATAAATTTGAAAAAAATAAAACATTAATAAGCTATTTTCCAGGATATAACCAAACACTAGAAAGTGTTTTCCAACTTATTTTCTATTACACTACCAAACATCGGAAAATAATTCACTTTTCCAGAATTTACTTTCCTTAAATTAATTTTTTTTAAAAAAAACTATTTTCTAGTAAATAAACGGAAATTTATTTAAAAACTAGTTGAAGTTCTTAAGTAGTTTAGCATAATTTATTATTGCCAAAACTTCGTATCATGTTTTTGTCTTCAAGTGACCTCCTTTGCCTCTTGGAGCCCTGTAAATGCATCTCTGCTCTTGTTTTAATTAAAATCATGACACCATCTTCATCGTCACGGAGGCGCGAACCAGTTTAAAGTAACCCCCTCTTCTTAATAAAAAATTCTTGAAAATAATTAAATAAAATATGTTAATCAATATATAAAATAAAAACTATTTTCATTTAACAAAATATCTCAAGAACAAAATAAAGATTATCTAAAGCCTTACTTTTTGGATATACATAAAAAAATAATAAAAATAAATTTTAAAAAATCTCACTTATAATTTTTTCCAAAATTCCATTAATCTCATTTAATTACGACGCAAGCATCTAGAAATTAATTAACCGATGGAAAATATATATAGAGAGATACATGCACATGTAATAAAACATGCACATCATTTCATATGAACACTCTGTTATCACACAGAATGATCTCATATTCGATTGATGAAAGGTTAACAACCTCCAATCACTCAAAAAATTGACTAAAAATCTCCTGTCCCGTCCAACATCAGTTCATGTTTATCTTATATATTTTTTTTTGTTATTTATAACCCGTGGTGTCCGGACCAGCTTACTCGTACCACGACCAATCCCTGGATCCACTGAACATCCTGCAAGCTCAGTAGACATGTAAGGCACTGCGAGGGTAACAAGTGTACACATTAAGATTCAAACTCAGGACATATAAGCAGGACAAAGCCTACCAAAATCACTGAACTGCAAGCCTCGGTGTATATTCTTGATTTTGCTAGTGAACATCCGGTTAATTAATGCTTTACCGCTTTAATTACCTCATTAATTTAATTGCTGCTGTTCTCGTCGTCCAAGTGCACCATTAAAATCACACCAGTAAGAAATATTTTAGTCTCGACTTAATTTCAAGTCAGTTGAAAATATTTTTAACATCCAACTACTTTGAATATGCCACTAGGAAAAATAATAATAATAAGACAAAACATGTATGTGTAATTAAGAAATGAAACTAGCTAGGTATTCATTAAAAAAACATATTTATCTGCTGTCGGTAGAGTTTTTTCATTGTAATTTGTTGTAAGTATTGTATTTACCAACAAAATTATCAAAGGAATATTCAGTGGGTGAAGTTTTTTTTTTTAAAATTTATTTTTTCAAAAATAAAATCCTTTTGAAGTTCCATTGATAATGAAAATAAGTAAAACATTTATTTTTTAATTAATATTTTTTATTTCTTACAGTTAAACTCTATGCAAGAAAATCTTTTAAAAAATTATTTACAAACATCCATTTTTTGAATATATAAAAATTTGAAATATTAATTATATACGAGCTTGTATATAACATCAATGATAAACAAAATAAATAAATTGAAACTGATTCATAAATTCAAACGTACACTTTATTTTTTAGCATCAACAAACATTAGGTTAAACACACATTATTATATATATAAAATATATAAAATCTTATTGAAAAATAATCAAACATAATATATCTACACAAAAGCAATCATCATAATTATTATCTACACAAAGTAAGTTATCAAAAAAATTGTATAAACAGAAAATAAGAAAAAAGAGAAAAGAAGTTGTTCATCTAATTAAGAGAATATTTGTGGTCTGTAGATTAAAAGAATGAAGAATGAAAAAATAAGGGGGGGAATTAAGAGAATGGAGAATGAGGTAACAAGGAAGAAATACAATGAGGAGGGAATAAAGAGGAGGGGGTGAAAAGGACCGGAAGAGAGGACGTGAGAGGGAAAGAGAGTGAATATGTCAAAAAAATTATCTCATTTCAATAATTTAAGTTATTAAGTAAGGTTATAAGATATGATTTATATTATTTTTTAACATACTCCCTCAAGTCAAAGTCATTTGAACTTGAAACTTGCACAAATTCACATTATTTTATACTTGATTTTTATCAAATAAATAGGGATGATGAGATTCGAACTCGTAATCACTTGGTCAATATCAAGGCTCTTATATCATATTAAATAATCATCTTAACCTAATAACTTCAACTGTGAGGTAAAGTTTCAAGATATAATTTATATTATTCTTTAACAAAATATGTGAGGGAAAACATTTATGAAAATGAGAGAGATAAAATGAGGGAAATTTGAGGGAGAGGAAAAATATTTTCAAAAGGGATGGAAATCTTGTTGTTTTTTTCAAAATTTGAATTATTCTGTTGCTAAATTATTTTTATTTGGAGGGAAAAAAATTAGAGGGAAAATCAAATGTTTTGAAACATTTTGGAAGGATTTTTTAATTTAGTAACAGAATTATCAACATATTTTCCAAAAAAATAATTATTTTAGAAATATTTTCAGAATTATAAGGATTTTCTTAATTATTTTTTTTTATAGAATAATTAAAAAGATAAAAATCAATCATTTTCCATCGAATTGCCAACAAAAATAATTAAAAAAAGAAACATGTATATATGTGACGGAGATTTGGTAATGTAATATTGATGTCCAAGGCATATTTGAATAATGAAAATTTTATGGAAATCAAAAGTTGAATAATTAAAAAAAGATAATGCACTAACCTAAAAAACGGAGCGCAGCTGGGCTCCAAACATCAAACGTTGGAGGCAACAATTCGTGAGTGGTTAAAGTTGGCAATTGCAAGGCCCGATAACAGCCCACTCTGCTTTAAAGGATACAAGAAAAAAAAAAAGAAAAAAAAAGAGAGAGAAATAACTACATAGAACCCAAGTTTGTTATTGTATTCCAAACGAGAATTAGGTAAATTTTTAAATTTTATTAATTTTAAATTATTTTTATATATATTTTTGAATCATTTTAATCTACCTCATATAAAAAATAATTTTTAAAAAATAAAAAAATATTATTTTGATGCATTTCTGAGCAAAAGACACTGTGAAAAGTACTCGTTACCACACTTGCAAACATTCAGATAGCATTTGAGAACTCGGTTGAAACAGTATTTTTCAAAAAAATAACTTTTTTTGCTTAGAATTATTTTTTTAATTTTTCATATTATTTTAATATGCTGATGTCTAAAATAATTTTTTTTAAAAAAATTATTTTGATACATTTCCGAGTAAAAATCACTTTAAAAAATAACTGTTATCACATAGTTATAAAACCTGAATCAGTTTGGTGAGCTATCTTAGGATCTAGCTTACTTAAATTAGATCTACACTGATTTAGGTTAAAGAAAAAACTTAACTAACTCGATTAAAAACACAAGTTAACATGATAATCCGGTTAACTTGGGTCCAACCCTTATTTTACTGACTTTTTTTTTCAATTTTTTTAAATCAATATAGTGAATTTTTATCCTTAATTTTTTTTCAGTTGAGTTAAGTTTTATAACCATTTAATAAATTAAAAATTTATATTTTAAATTTCAGTCAATTGATTATTTCGAAACTAAAAACTAATCTCAATCAATTTAAATACTCTTCTTCAGTACATGAATCGCTACTATCAACCTTTATTTCATTAATTACGGTTAATATCATCACCCACACACCCACCTTACTCTCTCTATCAAGTAGTTTATTTTTCTATAATTTAAAAAAATTATATTTAATTAATTGGAATTGAAATTGAAATTATAGGTGATTAATTGACTGAATTGATAGCAAATTAAAGAGTTTTCTTTTTTATAATAAACTGGTGAAAATATAGGATGCAGATAATGGGTTTAGCTGTCCATAGTTTCTCGGACTGATTTGGGAATATAACTTTGTGCAATGTTGGATGCAGAAGGCCATGGGATATATGAATTTATTGACTCTTTATTTTTTTAATTTTTTTTTTCTTGCCCTCATTACTCATAGTATAACCTTACATCAAGCAATCATCGGACAGCCAGAGGATGTTTATCGACTTGGGTTTAATTATTACATATCTCCTAAAACCTGTCAGCTTGGTTTTTTTTTATCAATGGCCTAGCTAGCCATCCAATTCCAAGACGATAACTATGCCACCGATAAGAGCCATTGGATTCAAGATGTCAACTGTAGAAATCCCTGCACAGCTCACAAAAACACCAAAGAGAGCCAAAGACACCAGTGCAACAGACCCCATGGCAAATCCATTTACAATGGTAGCAGTAGTGTTGCTAGCTGCATCCAGGGCATCAGTTCTCTTAGGAATGCGGTGACTCATGCCAGCCATCTCAACAATTCCTCCAGCATTGTCACTGATTGGACCATAAACGTCAATGGCTGATCCAGTAGCAATGGTGCTCAACATTCCAAGGGCATCCACTGCAATGCCATTCGTACATGGCCTTAAAGTTAAGACTAACATAAATGCTAGCTGATGATTCAGCATCTAATGGAGCACCAACTGCTGCACTTAAGGCAAAAAGGCTACACACAATCATTCTTCGACAATGTGTTTGTAGTTTCTGCCGATTTTATGCACCGCCTCAACATCAAAACCTGAGCAACACCATCCATAGCTAAAATGACCGGCAAGATAAGGTAGTTGCATAAAGCATCACTAGAAGAAGCTTCGGGAGTTGGATGCTGAGAAATGTTAAGCTTCTACGATCTTCAAGATTCTCTATGCATAGCTAATCAATGATGCTCTCAGAGCTAGAAATGTCGGGATGTTTATAGGATTGGACTCTGTCAGCTCTAAGGTTACTGTATTTCTCGACAATAACTCTGGAAATTCAGCAAGAAATGCATCCTCTCCCACTGTTTTGACATCAATAAATATTCTGGGCACTTGGCAATCAGGAATCTAGGGTATATAAGCAATATTTTCCTTGTTAACTCTACTCCTGTCAAGCTTGGCTACTTTAACTTTCAGAATGTGAGCCTCCAAATCTGGTTCTCCTTCTACGGCGAAAGCAGGTTTCTGTATGCTAGCATAATCATCATCATTGTCATTTTCTTAATCATACTCTTCCACCAAAAATGTGGTGGCACCTTCACCCTCCACACTGCTACTGCAAACAGGAATTAAGTGATCCATATTTTGCACCATCTCCTTCCATGTTTTCTAACAACATCCACATTTTCAGATGATTCTTCCCCAGCAATATCTCCAACGTTACCCCCAATATTGTCAGCAATGATAGCTGGATTCCTGGATTCCTGGGAATGTCTTCTAGGATGTTTCTTTAAAATTGATCTTCATCGTGGTAATAATCATAATCCCTCATCTCGTCGTCCACAAGAACATCAAAACCAGGAGAGAACCCTCTCAAATACTCGTCAGCATCCTTTTCATTCTGGATAACATGATCATCTGCTATCCGTGACAAATCCAAACGACTGAAACAACTTGAATTCCATTAACCTCGGGAGGAAGATTTGTTGCTTTATATCTATGAATTTCATCATCCATGCCTTTGGGTTACATTCATTAAAACACCAGCATTGTTTATTGCTGGAGCAATTTTAGCTTTTGACATAGGCTTAGCTACGGGGGGTGGTTCACCAGCCTTTGATAAATTCACTTGAGGAAGCTTCCGCTCTTGAATGCACTTATAAAGGCTACCAAGAGCCTTTTTTAAGGGGTGGGTCCTCAGTAACTGGGGTATGTGCCATTGTTTGAAAATTTCTATTACTGGCATGATTTGGTCCATGAGAGAAAGCACACCTGTCACCTTCAAGCATACTCCTTGCTGAAAGAAAATGCACGAGGCTCCTTGTTTATCTAAATTATGAGGAGAATGTGTGGCAGCTGCAACAACAGTACTAGCAGTAATCGGTGTTGAAGCTGGAGTGGTTTTTGGGAAAGAAAATCCAGCAGAGAAGCCTGGAGCAGAGCTTGCATTGGAGAAAGAATTACATGAAGAACCAAACAAATTAGTAGTGGTGCTGGACTGCTGGTGGTTGAAGTAATAGATGATACTGTTGAGGCTGAAGTTGATGGGACAGACCCAAATTTGAAAATAGATGTAGCCGTCAAGAAAAGTGCTGATGCTGAAATAGAGAAGTTTCTATTCCCGTCAGAGTTTGCCATTGCAAAAGCGGTGGTAGTGGCATTAATACTACTGCTAGCAACATTGTTGGCAGAGGCGCTGGATCATGAATTTTGACTAGTAAAGTTACTCGGAAAGTAGAGGTGGACTGGTAGAGGAATATGAAGATGGGGTAGAAGCAAGAGATCCATTGTTTAGACTTGAACTATTGGAGATGATACCCTTTGTTGCCTTTTCAGCAACCCCAACAGCCTCGTAGGGGTAGTGACCTCCTGCCACTTCTGCAAAATAGATCTATTTTGATCCATGATCCCAAGAAGAAGATCCTTAATCTCACCCTGTACTAATATCTGGGTTACACACACACACACGTGTATGTATGTATGTATGTACGTATCTGGGTTGGCCTTAATTGCTGTACTAATAGCAAGCATTTCTTCATAGAAATCTTTCGAAGAAATGCTAGCCACCATCTTGCACGCAGTTTAGCATTACCTGGAACTGTTTTTAATATAATCTTAACACTAACCTTGCGGCTAATTGTACTTAATCAACTCATTAGAGATTTATTTTGTTAATTCTTCTATGTGTTCCTTAATTGACTACCATAACGATGAGGCTGAAGTCAATACTCTACACATACCTGACAATTACTCTTATCTTGCTCATTGCAACTTTATCAGTGTAGCTTGAAATTCTAGAGGGAAGAAAGTCCAATGATTGGTATTATTTAGTGTTTTCTTTACCAAATTAACAAAATTAGAACTCAATAGTTTTTACTTTTTCTTTTCTTTTTTGTAATCCGGTCGGTATTCTAGTACAGAAAAATACAGCAGAGTCAATGGAAAAAACACGATATAAACAAAGATTAGTAGCTGCACATCTTGTGCTACTTATGTTGTCTTTTTCTGCCTTATTCCTCTCCTAGTCCTCTCTTTCTCATGCTGGTAATGCTCAGTTCCTAACTAGCTTAAAGTTGAGTAGTGATTGAACATATTTCAAATTGTAACCCGTTTATTAACCATTTGCATATACTTTTCTACTTGGTTTGCAGCTTTTATCAGCATTGACTTTGGATCATCTGATTCTGAACTACACTGATGAAAATTCAATAACGTGGACCGGAGATGATGCCTACATTCAGAGTGCTGAATCTCAGTTTTTGAAGTACAGTACAATGCCTTACGTACGTGAGGAGCAGTCTCAGGGTGTTCTCATCGCGGAAAAAAAAAAACTGCTACAAGATTAATGTTAACGAAGGGGAATGAGTTCTAGTTCGTGCAAGCTTTTACTATGGTGATTATGATTTAAATTATCCGTTCAGTTTTTGACCTTCAGTTTGATGGCAATTATTGGGCCACTGTCAACACTACGCACCTGTATGATATTGTTCCTTATGGGGCAATATATACTGTGAAAGCAAACAATAATAGCATTTGTCTAGCTCAAACAATGCCTAACCTAGTGCCATTCATATCAGCACTTGAGCTCCGGAGCTTGCTTCCTGGCATGTATAGCCAAGCTGCTCCCAATTATGCTATGTTCTTGAATCTGAGGGTTGCTTATGGTGCAAATGACACTATTAGCATTAGGTATGCCTGTATATGTACCTGCTTCGAGTTCTAAACTGGATCCATATTATATTATAGTTATATTGCCAATTAACCAAATTTGAAAATTGAATTTGCCCTCCATTTTGCTGAGAGAGGTTAATATATAATCAATCAAATCCAAAAAGAAAAAATCGTTCTTTTTAGTTGCATGATGTTTTACGACTAAGAAACAGAAAAAAGTTATGCCTTCACTGAAATGAGAATCTCAAGAGACTGACTAAAGAAAAAGGTTTCCAGTTTCTCTTATCCAAGTAAAAAATACAGGCAAAAAGACACTTTGCAGCAGCCAGCATGAACTACATGGTGCACAGTCGTAGCATACTCAAGCGCCATGTAGGTGTCGAAGTCATTTAACATTTTTTGTGGTAAGCATTTCTCAATCCACACATCTTTTTTTTATGAACGAACCTGCAAAAAAAACTAGAAAAAGCTGGAATTTTATCTATGAATGGCATAAAGGGTGGAGGAAGAGAGAGGTAAAGAGTGCCTGGTGATGAAAAAAACACAAAACGAAAAAGGTGATAAGCACACCAACAAAATCATGGAGAAGGAAAGAAAGCACCATTCACAGACCAAACAAAAGACATAAAAGGAAGAAGAAGACCTCATTTAAACCAAAAAGTAAAGGATTGAAACAATGAAAAAAAAGGAAGAAAACTTCTAGCAATCATCAAAACAAATCCAATCATTGTTAACCAACATCTAATAATTAAGAATGGTTAAAAACCAAAAAATACGTGGATTGCTCAATAAACTCTAGAGATTTTACCTCAGAGCTAGGAACTTGACCCGAATCGGAGGAAACTAGGGTAGCCAAACCACTCCAAATTGCAGCACACATGCCATCCCATCAGTTGCGCACCATTGGATGCTTTGGAAAACATGATGGTTGAATCATTTGACCTTTAGAAGACGTCGCAAAAGCCGCTTAAATGGCACGAATGGTATCCATTTACTGGCGTGTGCATAATTATCTTTTTTTTTTAATTATTCTTTTATCTATTAAAATGCTGATTTTCCCACTAACTCAAATAGATTATATATAAAAAGAAGCCATGATGAAACTATCAAAATACCCCTTAATTCCTTCTTTATTTATTTTTTTACTTGAAGGGTAATGTAATAATTTTATTATTTAAAAAAACATATGATCCAAAATCCCATCTTATATATACTTTATTTTTTTTGTTTACTCTATAAGCGTATTTATGTTATTTAATTGTGTAAAAACAAAGTTAAGAGGCTATTACATCCTGATTAATTTCATAATACCAAATAAATTCCCTAAAAAAGACCATTTACTCCTAGAAAGGTCATTTAATGTTTATAACAAAGGGCAAAGATGTCATTTTACTGTAGCAATTCATAATACAATAAAATTAATCATTTCAGTAAAAAAAGACTGAAGGAGTTTATCTCTTCTTTTTTTTAATTACAAAACTTTATTTAATGATCTTTTAATATAGCTTTTAATATTACCATGTAATGGGAGAGGGTCCTATTTTGTAACCCAAAATTCTATAAGCTTCTTGATTAAAAATAAATTCAAATAATTTAGTTTTATTTTAATTAGATAATAAAAAAAATAGACAATGATAGTAAATAAATAAAATTTTTATATAAAAAAAGATCAAGATAACTTACAAAAAAACTTTGAAAGTACAAAATTGGGTAAAAAAAGATCTGGCTTAACCCGGGTTAGTGTGATAGACATGTAACTTGGGTAATAAGGTGCGAGTTAATTCGGGTTAACTTGCAAAATCAATGGTCCGATCATGAGACCAAGATAACCTGATAGAAAAGAAATTGAGAAAAACCACAAAACTATTCTTTTTTAAATAATGTCGAATGCTAAAGTCAAAAAAGAAAATAAGCAAAAAAAAAAGATATCGACCTGTGTTAACTTTTCAAATTTATGATCGAGGTCATTAGTCAGAAAACACCATAAAATGTAATAATCGAGAAGCTCAATCTCCAACAAATTAAATGCTAAAAGATAAAACCATAAAAACAAGTCAATTATACAAAAGGTTCTAAAATATAAAATATATATATATATATATATATATATAATTAAAACAATGAGGGTGAAAATAAAAATAGAAAAATAAATGAGAGGGAAACCGAAATGTTTTGACTAGAGGGTTAAATTGAAAAGAAAAAGATTTAAGAAAATAAAAAAATAAAAGAATGAGGATTAAATTGAAAAAAAATACACCAAAAACTTATTGAAGAATGAAATTGAAAACTAATAAAACTTTAATAAAAAATTCAAGGATGAAAATTAAAAATCAAAATAATAACGACTTAATTGGAAAAAGAATATATGATAAATTGTACTTGAATTAAAGACTAAATTGAAAACAAATAAAACTTTTATAAAAAGAACAAGAAAAAAATATATTAAAAACTAAAAGAATAATGACTAAATTTGAAATACCAAAAACAAAAAGGACCAACATGTTTTTTTTAGAGGAGGAGAAAGAGAAACAAAAATAGCCACTAACAATAAATTATCATTCCACTGCCAACACACATCGTACCATAAGAAAAATGACGCGATGAAGTTTACAACTACAGAACAAGAGATCTTGTTTAACCATCAAGAGGCGTCACTCATGCCTATAGCTTTTTGAATATTAAAATTAATTATTCAACCCAAAAAGATTAAGATACTTTCCATATAATTAGTTAACAAAAAATCTCTCGAAAAAGCTTGTTTAATCATGATCAAATGCCTAGAATTGTTTTTCTTAATTCAAGTCTAAACATATCTTTTCACTATTTTCTAAAAAAGAAAAAGACAAAAATATCATTGATAAACAATTATTTTTTTCACATTAGGTAAATCAATCTTTTTATTATTCTAATAAAGTTGAAATGATGCATATATCTTTGAACATCCTTTAATTACTAATAAACAATTGAAAAAAAAATTAAATTATCCCCAAACTTAAGGCATTAAATTTTCTCAATCAAGGGTATAAATGTAATTTCACTATTAATTTTCTTGTCTAGTTCGAGTTTAAAATTAAATAGTGTAGGAGTTTCTTAACATGATCAAATAGATTTGATCAATTTAAAAACAACCTGTCTGACTAGTAAAAAAAAAAAAATCTAAAGATAAAATTAAAAAAAAAGATGCAATTAACATAAAAAATATCTCGCCTTTCTTCCTTGCTTAGCCTTAGTTTAAAATTAAATTATGTAAGAATTATTCCTAACATGATCTAATTGACTACCTGGTCGATTTAAAAGTAACCCATATAATTGATAAAGAAAATATAAAAATAAAATTATTATTATTATTATTTTTATTTCAATTTCAATGTGGACCATTCCCCTTTTTATTTATTTTAATTTCAATGTGGCACTTTCCATTCCCCTTTTTTATTCATGGTACTTTTATCTCTCTCTCTCTCTCTCTATATATATATATATATATATATATATTAAACCTTCCATTTTTTTTGATAATATTTATATTTTTATAATACCTCACACGGCTATTATAATTCAAATATATAAAGCAAGAAGTGAAGCTAAAAAAATATATTCAAACTAATGTGAATTATTTTGTTTGGGTTATTTATTTATTCTCCAAGTCAATCTATTTAATTTAATTTGTATTTATTAATATAGTTCAAGTGAAAAAACCGGTATATTTGGTAAGAAAAATAGTATTATACTATTATATGTGTGTGTGTATATATATATAATTTACTTTAAATATGACTGTAAATAAATTTAAATTCAACATTAAAACTAATTCAAAGATATCTCAATCATTAAACTAAAGAAAAGAAAAAACTTCACATCTCTAAAGTAGAAATAAGCTGAGACAGAGAATTTCTCCCATAGATCAAGTAGATGGGAAGAATTTTGGTTGATGTGTTAGGTCAACAAAAATTGGATTCCGCTTGAAATTATTAGGGCATCCATCTATGCCAAAAGAATGTAAAGCTTCCACCTTTAATTTGCTCTTGTAAGTGCTTGCTTGTTTAAGATTACGTTAAATATCGTTTTTTTTTAAATATATTAAAATAATAATTTTTATTTTTAAAATTTTATTTTTAATATAAAACAATAAATAATAAAATTTAAATTATTTTAAGATTATGATGCAATCGCAATCCCAAAAAAGCTCCAATAGCAATG
>Ga0325411_1006513_pt1 | contig 12808 bp, 12 predicted proteins | sample PopdelMetagenome_13_FD_206181 | JGI IMG/M metagenome (GOLD analysis project Ga0325411, IMG submission 206181) | Populus deltoides microbial communities from Bellville, Georgia, United States - Xylem-PdIQD-R4 | ecosystem: Host-associated > Plants > Phyllosphere > Stem > Wood/Secondary xylem... | reverse complement strand
ATACTAGATCAACGTAAAACTTAAACAAAAATTAACCTTAATTGACTTATAATCTAACTTGAAGTTAACTCTTAATTCAACAAGTACAAAAAGGAAACTTGGTTATAAGATTCTATGGCTTCACATCAATGGCTGTCACCCATCAATCAATTATTCATGAAAAGTTTGTTTGGCGCCGTGCTTTTACCGAAATTATAAAAAGAAAGCATTAGAAGCATTAGTTTATACATTCCTCTTAGTATTCCCTTTAGGAATAATTTTGGAAAATTTGAAAAGAAAGCATTTTTTGAAACAAAATACGATACATGTTTCAAACTTCATTCACAGTAAATGAGTTCGAGTGGACATGAACTTTAGAACACGATAAAATTCACTTGAACAATATACAAGGCACTAATCTTAAACTACTAATGCTTATCAGCCATATTATTTTTCTTTTTTAACAAGAGGTGGTTCTTAATTAAACCATATATTACATACCAAGTACTTTTCTGACAGTCTTTTTACTTTGGATCTGGTGACGATCGTATGCCATGGCGCTTGAAAAATTCTCTGAATCCATATGCACTCTGGTCATAGTTGAACTGGACAAGTAAAGATACAAGAATAAGTTAGATGTTGCCATCAATGGCACACAAGGAAAAGACATTGTTTCAATAGAACTTCATTGAATCCTGACTTCTGATTTAGAGCCTGTTTTTCTTTGTGGCCAACCGCACAGTTGGCTGCAAAACAAATGAAGCCTTACTCTAGCTGCTTGTTTGTCTTTGTGGCCAACTGCGCAGTTGGCTGCAAAAAACAAATGAAGCCTTAGTCTAGCTGCTTGCCACAATGACATTGGGATCATTGTAGTATACATTACTTTACCTTGCTAATGGTAAAATGAAAATTCAGTTACCATTCTCAGTGAAAAAATGGGGTACAGGAATTATATATCCATGAGCAGCCTTTTTATGAAAAGATTTGAAGTTCCAATCATCTTCAAAAAAAAAAAAAGATTTACTAGCATTTTGCAATAGTAATATACAACTCCATAATTTCTTAATCTGTTTTGTCATAGTTTATTTAAATTTTCTTAACAAAATCATGACCATAAAACAATAAAACTATCATGCAGATGCAATCAACTAAGCAAAACAGCACAGTTTCATCTACCTATGACTGTCAAGATACCCCTGTTTAATAGCAAATCGTTTCCAACAAACAAATCATACAAATTTGTGAACATTCTGTGACCGTTATTCTGGAAGAGAATGAAAGAGCGGAAAGAGAATCTATGATGAGTACTAGTCAAATTATCAACCCTGTGAAAGATAAGCAAGATCCAGTACTCACAGGTAGAACCTTCACAGAGTATTTTGTGATGTTTGGATCAGCAACCCTTCCCTGGTTAGCTGCCTGCACCAGGAGAACCATTATAATTGTTAATCAGCTCTGAATAGCAATGTCAATAGAGCATGCTGATAGTACCAATTTCCCAAGTGACACCTGAAACATGCAGGGCAATTTGATCCATTCTTTATTTGTTGTTTGAGGCAAAAAAGGATCGGCTCAAATAAAAAAATAGTACAAAATTATTCCGTATCCAAAAAAGCTCATTTCACCATACCAAGAAAACAGCAGTTGCCCTTCGCTTGCTATTTCCTTTATTTTTTATTTTTATCTTGTCTAAGCAAGGCTGCCAAGCAACCACCAGCCCCAAGTAACCAAAAAAGCCTTTCATTAAAAAACCTATATCCCAACGCTAGAAGACACCAACATTATTTCTGTATCTGATCTTGCAGTAAAATTTGTAAGCTAAATGAAAGAAAGATTCTACCGAGTTCTAAACTTAAGCACTTAATAGACAATCACCCACCCCTCTCAATAACATGAGAAGCAACCTTCGTTTCTAAACTTAAGCACTTAATAGACAATCACCCACCCCTCTTAATAACATGAGAAGCAACCTTCGTTTCTAAACTTAAGCACTTAATAGACAATCACCCACCCCTCTTAATAACATGAGAAACAACCTTCGTCTTCTACAACTGGTTAATGGTACGTGACATAGATATGGCATAGTGACATGAAGACCTTGAACAAAGAAATCGGTAGACAAGAATATATTACTTGTTCTGGGCTATGAAATATTTCAATGAATGGATATTCCTTCCTCTGCCGAGTTATACAAAAACCAGGATATTTTGGACATTCAACCTGGAAACACCGACATCAAAAATCATGATCAAAATATTAAGGATGCTAAATATGCTGTAGATGGTAACAATAAAACTTGTAAAATTATAAAAGATATGCCCTGACCCTGTACACATGGCTCTAAACATGCAGAAGCAGTACCAAAAAAAATTTATAGCATCTGATGCACACACAAAATGGGATTCCTATCATCAGAAGTATAAATTTTACTCTGGCATTTGGTGGCTTTCTTCACAAGCTTCCAAATGAAACCCATTTTGGGTGATCACTTAGGAAAGCTCATCCAAAAAGGATCCAATTCCTTGGGTTTCTATGTCAAAAATTTCTTTCAAATACAACCTTAATTTAAGACCATAATCTACCACTCATTTATTAAAAAAACAAAAGATAAAGATAAAACCATATCAGGTTTTGATCATTCCAATGATGTGAGAAATAAGAATTCTTTTAATACATTACAGGATGAACTCATTCAACAGAAACAACTTACACGCAAAACTTTTACATGTGGATAAAACTCAGCAGCAGCTTCCTCAAGAACACGGTCTAGGTGTTTGGTGTAATTGCCTCTGCATTATCAAAGATGCGTAGTCAGAGAAATGACATCATATTATGATGATTAAGGAAGCAACATAGTAGGTGGCCATTCACTTCCTGGTCACCTGATGGTAAAAGCAACAACCACCGGGTAGCCTTGGTGAAGAAGTTGGACAAACTCACGCTCTGATGTAAAGTGAATAACCCGTGATGGCCCAAGATCTTTAGGATACCCAGTATAGTACCTTGAATTTCAAATAAAAAAGACAAACAAAGAAAAGATAAGATGCCCCTTTGCTAAAATTTTTAAAGAAACAAGCCAGCTTCTTAAATGAATCTATAAACATTTGAAAGACAAATTTATAATTAGGGGGTTTTAAATTGAATCACAGTAAAAGAAATTGATCACACAGTAGTAAAAAAAAGGCAATACAACAAAACCCAATCACTAGAAGTAAGAAAGTGATACACACTGTACTGCATTAAAACATTTTACAAGGAAGGGATTTATATTGACAATAATAACTCTTACTTGCATGTTCCTCGTAGATGACCAAGCATTCTATCCAAAAATGATTTCTCCTCCATTTGATGGATTGAAAAGAACACACCTTTCAATTGTACTGCACAAGGCAAACATATATTTCTTGTTATTCAATGTAACAGGGTCTCTCTTCAACATACCAATCTAGAGAAGATACAAAGGCAGCCCAATATATCTTCAAGATTTGCATTCAAGCAAAGAACCTTTAAAAAACAATGCGAAAAGAGTTTCCCTTGTAGAGAATTAGAAATCAAATTAAACAAGAATTTGTTTTTGCCATTTTACAAAAAGGAATCAGGCAAGACACGACAGGAAAAACAAAAGAAAACAAAAAAATATTCATTGAGACATTTTATCGAACAGGTAACGTGCATTTTATTAACAATCTCTGCGCACATCAGACTCTATTAAAGAATTCAATGGACAAACAAGTTTTCTATTATTTTGTCCGAAAAATGCTTCAAGAAAATATTTTGAAAGGAAAGAGAGGAACCCAACGAGAGAGAGGCTGTTTTATCTGACCGTTAAAATGAGAGGGGCGGCGCTGCCAGTGAAGGAGCGCGCACGCGGGTGATTGTAGTTTAACTTGTGTGTTCAGAGTGTTTATAGTCTGGGAAAACTCGTTTTTAGTTCTTATTGTATTATTGTATTCTCAATTTCATCCTAATAAAATTAATTTTATCTTCAATGTATCTCATATTTCTCAATCGAGTCTTTTCGTCTAAAATTATCAAAAAAATATGCTACTTCTCACTCTAAAAACCATGATTTTTAAATTCAATATTATCAAGTGAATTAACTTAAAATCTGACTCAAATTTAATTTTTAGTTGAATCAAATAAGATATTAATTTAATAAACCTGGTTAGTCTGGTTACATTTTTAATAAATTAGTTGACTTAATTAAACACAGTCCAAACTCATTCAAGTCAATTCCAAAGAAGAAAGAAAAAGAAACAAAACACTAATGCTTTAATAAAAACAATTAACTTGGTGACCCAATAACTATGTTTTTCTGAGGGATTATTTCCACTTTTTTTTTTGTGAGGAGTGAGGAATAATATGAGAATGGGGAATGTTGTAGCTACCTTTTATCAGAGAGTCATTCGTCCTGAAATTAGAAGTAATTATGAGGTTTTTATTTATTTTGACTTAATATATATTCCAGTTAATTGTGAATAATTAGAGACAAACACACAACAGCTACACTCGTGTAAAAATAATTTTCCATCTCATTTTCAGAGATAATTTCAATGTGTTGTTGACCAATTTCACAACGCGAAATTATTATTACATGAGCGACCTAAGGAAATTAACCTGACATGAAAAGCCATGCTCATTTTATTGCTTATTTAAATTTATATTTATAAATAGTAAGTTATTATAATATTTCCCAACAGGTTCACATAATGTGTTCGGCATTAAAATAGATTTTCCGGTTGCTGTTTAAAAAGAAATTAATAAATATTTTTAGTTATGGTTTTTAAAAAATATATTTAATTAAAACTATTTTAAAATAAATTTTTAAATACAAAATAAATAATTATTTTAACTTCAACAACATCAAGTTTTGAGCAAGCATCTGCGATTAGATAAAAAAAAAATAAAAACTACCTTAATACTAAATAATATCTGCGATATCTAATAAAGTGAATAACAGAAACAATTGCCCTAATACAGAAATCATAATACATGAAAAAGAAAATATATATATCTTAATACATAAATCATAAGCTCTTATTAAATTACTAAACAAATTAGCAAAACTTATGATGGGAAGAAACTAGGAGTATCTTCCATGCACTGGTTATCTTTACAGCTATTCCACGTATATATTTCGAACAAATATACCTAGCCTTGTATCTTATTACCACATGTTACAAAGAATATTATAACCATTAACCTTAATTTAGATGACAAACCAACCCTGTTCTATCGCCAATATCCCATTGCTACTACTGGGATCCTTACTTTGTGACCCCTGCTGCCTTTCATCAAAATTTCTCCGAAACTGTATGTTCCAGTTACTGATCGAACAGTGAGACTCACCGTGAACTTCCGTGATGCGCCGGGTCTCAGAGTCATGGCTGGGGGATTAGCTTCAATGGCAACGGCTGGTTGCATTCTGGCTGTGATCACATAGGTTTCTTCCTCCGCAACATTTGTGACTCTGCGAGTCACTGTTTGCGTTTTCACTAGATGGGAAACAGTGATTGATGGGGTGTTGAGATTCCATGGATGACCCATACTGTAGTTGCATGGTGTGTTTGTGTAGTTCCGTATCTCATGGACATCGATGCCAGGAGTTGTGCACAAGAAACCCAAGTAATCCTCATAACCTGCAATAACACAAGTTAAAAAATTGAAGTCAGGAAGACATCTCAGGTTTTGGTTAGCTATAGAGGCACCAAATTAAACTGACAGATGCTTATAACTTCGGGCTGGAAACCACAGCGTGTCTGCCCTCATTTTACTACACTTACAAAGCATGGGGAAAAAATGATTCAGGTAGAGTCTGCTAGGGTTCGCTAATATGGCAGGTTGCAAAATACATTCAAGTTCTTTGCACATTGGATCATTAACATAGTCTCCTCCAAGATCTTTTGTTATGTTTCCTTCTAGTTTCTGTTTTTACATCATAACCCTTTATAACCTCCAAAATTAGTAGCTATACATCTATACCGCCTTACTTGAGTTAAGATTCCTGATGGTCTTATGACATTATTGCTTAACACGCAGATGAAGCCATATACAACAGAGAAAACCATGGCTTTTTATCTTTGGCCAATGACCCAAATTTTACAGTACGGATCTGCAAAAAAATCCGCTGCAAAATTATGGCTTTAGTTTCTTTGCTACTTACTAGGTTTTCTTGCACCAAATCTACTTGGACATGTAGCCAAGAACATTCAAAGTTAATCCACTAGGTCACTTTGAAGGACTCCACATTGTGAAACTAAATTAGCAATAACTTGGATGCAATCAACCACTCCAAGCACATCACGAGTACACATCAAGCACGAGTATCATACCTGCATCAAATATGAGTCCGGGGTCCAGAGCAGCCCTTGGGTTAACATGACCACTCCCATAATCAAAGGGTGTCGCCATGACCAGCTTCATGGCTTCAGTTTCAGAATATTGCTGTGCTTGAAGGGGCCTTCCTGCTCTGTCCAGATTTGTTGATGTTGTCATTAAGGCTGATTTGATGGCAGCAGGACTCCAATGAGGGTGCTTCTGCTTTACAAGAGCAGCTATCCCTGCTATATGTGGCGCTGCCATGCTAGTTCCGGACATCATGGCAAATCCTTCTCCTGCTCAAAGTTAATAGATGCTTAGGATGCAGATATATCAATTCCAAGGAGTACAACAGTATCTCCTTTTTCTCCCCCATGAAGCTCCATATTCTCTTTCAAATTTTTATGATAAAAATAAATGTTTTTTCAACTGCATAGAACATCTACTTCCTTAAACAGAACTGAGAAATAAAATATTGCGAGTTTAAAACCCTCCTTTTAAATGACCCAGATCCCAGATAAAATTTAAGTCAAGAGACTCTAAACGCCCCAATTGCCTCCTCACTCCCAAGAAGTTATACAAAGTTCCTTGAATTGGTTGCTCTTCTAGACCAAGAAAATGTGATGCGAAACCAAAGATTATTGCCTTAATGAGATACTGAATTTGAACTATTTGTGTTCAGGAAAAAAAAAGAGCTACTATCTCACTTACCAACATAATTTGGCTCATCTGTTCCATTAGGAGACCAAGCCGCCCATATGAGAGATCCAGGAGCCAGGATATCTGGTTTGAGAAGATCAGCATCTTGGAATCTGAAATCTTTTATGTTGGGCCCTCGAGCAGAGAATAATGCTACTTGTGGTGCTGATTTATGGAGAATAGGCTCCAAGCCATTCCCAATACTTCCTGTACCATTGAAACTCTTCACTCGTCCAGTCCAATCTCTTGGTGTAGAGGTGTTGTAATAGTCTATAAGATCCTGTAATGACATGATGCTCAAGCACCAACTCAAATTACTATAAGAATCCAACACAACTGCCAAAAATTTCTGTGTGATTTAGGGGGGTGGGGGAGACAAGACCATGAAGATATACAAGAATATAACAAGACAAAGGCAATATGAAAATACAAAATTTAAGATAAATGAGTGAGAAGTTACCATCGATTTTGTCACATCTGTGATTAGAATCCCAGGAATACCAACAGGGACAGGATCAAACTTCGTTCCAGGAGAAACATTTTCCACAGCAAGAACAAATCCAATTGCACCAAGACTCTTGGCTGTTTCTGAGACTTTCTTGATAGATGCGGTACCAACGACAAAATTAAAGGAATAACCACAAAGAAGAATGTTCCCCTCCACCAAGTTCTTGTTCAACACTTCTGGTCTTTGGCAGTCTGAAGGACTGTACTTCATCACTGAAGAATCAAGCAGTACATCATTTGCAGCAACCAAGGTATATGTTTGATTTGGATGTGTACAAGCTGCAGAAAACCATTACACCCATTTCACAGTTAGAATCAAGATACTGGTGGATAATCAAAGTTGCTATGCAATTACAAGCAAGAACTTTCTTAAAGAAATAACTATAAATTAAGGAACCGGACTGAGATTTCTTACAAACAAATAACAAAATTCATGAATTTTATGATGGAAAATTGTTGGCCTAAATAAGGGCATGTGTTCAACAAATACGCTCTTCTGAATTTGAGTAGGCAAAAACTGCTCAAATGTGGGCAAGCATATCAGGATTTGGGAATATTTAAAACATTTTAGTTCATCAACGGCATGTCTCTAAAGTTGGTCATGAAATCCACTCACTCCTAGAGGCTAGAATATGACAAAACAGACACTTCAGAAGATTTCCAGTTTGCTTCTAGACTGCTAAAGCTAAATTTTAGCTTGTAGAACAATAGATAAAGACATGAACCATTTTTTACTCACTAGGTAGATCCAAAGATTATAAGCAATTAGAATGACTAAAAGAAGTCATTTATGGTGGTACCATTTTCACACTTGATTCCACTAGAAAAGGGGGTACCATTTGGTTCTTACATGGAGCTATAGAAAAATTCAACCATGGTCTGAAGAATATCAGTATGTCAAGGTTAAAGCCAGAAACAAAAGGAAAATGAAGCCACTAGAAACAACAAGAAAAACAAGGCGGGGGGGTGGTGAAAACATGAAATTACTGCTTAATCCACTTTAACAAAGGACAAACGTTCTATTCTAATCAATCTTCCTGACAAATACAATATGAATAGAATAGGTTGAGAAACTTTAAAGTTGCCACATTTAGTTTTTGCATCAACATTCTTTCTCAACTGTTGTTGAACAGTGCCCCGCATTACGCAGTTTCTCTTCCCAAAGGCTATCAAATTAGAAGAACCAAAAGCTCAAGTAGGTAAAACTTACGTGACAAACCGATTCCAGGTAAAATTTTGCCATTTCCCAGGAACAGATGGTTCTTGTATCTCCGGTCATCAATTGCAGCAGCCACAGATGTTATCCAAGGGCTATATGAAACCAGAGTTTTTGGAAAAGGACCACCATTTCCAGCTGCCTGTACAACAAATACACCTGCTTTCACAGCTCCAAGAAGTGTAGCATCAAAAGGGTTCAAATATGTTGTCGTCGTGGTCGCTGGAGGACTATTTGGACCCACTGAGAGGCTGAGTATATCCACTCCATCATGAACAGCCTATTCACAAAAGTTTTCATAGGTTGAATTTGTTCAATAAAGAGATAGCCGTCAAAAATATATTTTGTTTTATTTCAATAGCGAATAACAAATCCAGGGCAGGTGTGTCACATGTTTTGTACTCAGTTTAGCATGGAGATACAATAAGAAGATTTTTCTAGCATTAAAAAAAAAAGAGACGAGGGAAGCCTTTTCTTTGTAAATAGCCTCAGATCACTCATAGTACATAGCCATAAAAGGGCCCATCAGATCTCAGTACGGGGGTGTTTGGGAGTGTGGTAACGGTTGCTTTTCAAAGTACTTTTCGCTTAGAAATGCATCAAAATAATGTTTTTTTTTTCACTTTTTAAACTCATTTTTTATATCAGAGTATCATAATGATCCGAAAACATAAAAAAAAAATAATAATAATTTTAAGCAAAAAAAAAATTGAATTTTGGCCAACCTATGTTTGGGCCGCAATCCCAAATAGGGGCTGAAGGTGTTGATTATATTGTAACAAGGACAAGATTACAGGCAATATTCTGCTGCAAGACTTAAGCGTATAAGAAGATGACAAGAAGAATGACAAGTTGTGCAACACCATCCTCAAATCTGTTACGGTTGTTAGCAACCATATGAGCACACACCTGATCAATAGCAGCTACCACATCTGCAATGAAGCCTCCAAAAAGCCTATAGAGTGCCTTGTACACAGCAATCCTGGTCAAAAACAAGATTGAATGTCACATCAAAGAAAGGACATGATATTAAGATTTCAAAGGGAATATGATCAATAAGTTGTTCTTATGCTCACCTAGCACGGGGAGCCATCCCACTTGCTTTCCCAAATTCATGGCCATGAATTCTCACCGGAATACCATTATTTCCAGCTGCAATAGCTGCTGTGTGACTGGAACGCAGTTACAGAAAAAACAAAGGAAGTAGTATTAGATTGAATTTGTTTAATACAATTCTTTTTCTCTTGGTGCCAATGAAAATAGTTGTTTTTTTCTTTCACGTGCACTCCTCAAATTTTATTTTGTGAAACCATTAAATTGACCTTGTCATGCAAGCAATAGTAACAGATTAAAATTCCAAGTCTGATAAAAAAAAATAAGGATTAAATGATACCACAGTTTTTGGATAGAAATTGCATATATAGATGGCATAGGTTCTAACCTTCCATGCCCATCTCCATCCATGGGAGAAGCAAAATCAATGGAAGGATTGAATGCCCCAGCGGCAATTGCAGCTTCAGCAAAATGCTGGGCCCCGATGATCTTTCCGTTACAGAATTCTCTCTTGGTATCAGGATCAACTTCACATTTTCCTCTGTATTTTGGAAGAGGCCCATATGGGTCTGCATTGTGAGATCCAAAGCTTGGATGGCGTGGAAAAATTCCTGAGTCTACGAATCCTATTATAATGTCTTCTCCAGCCCTATCAAAGCCACCCCCTGTTGGCCAAACCCCAGTTGGAAGCCCCAGAAACTGTGGGGTGTGCGTTGTAAGTCTCCTCACCTTCCAATCTCTCTCAACAGATTTCACATCAGTGGTACGCCTCAGGGTTTCTGCCTACTAATATATTGGAACAACGTGAGGATATAAAAATAGAAAGAAAAATAATAAATCATTATTTCAGAATATCATTAGAGACAAAGGTACAAAAAGAGTAGTAATTCATGGTTTCACCTGATCAGGGGAAATATGAACTGCAAAGCCATTTATAAGATGTTTATAGCTGTAGAGTTTCTTGTAGGTCCCACGGTCAAACAGTGAATCAAGAAGTATATCATGTTTCTGTTCAAGGTGCTGGGCATAGGACGTGACCAATTGACTGAAAAATGGTACAAAGAGAGTGAATGAGTGGAGCAAAACAGTTTGAACCAATTCTATCTATTCCATCATCAATCATGGTATCAGTCTTTTATCTAAAAAAATCGTGAAGCAAGGTTATACAACGAGGGCAAAACAACAAAGAACCTAAATCAGAGCTGAAGGAATAAGGTGCATGAAACACCAATTGAAGAATGAGAAACACTTGAATAAGATTTCATGACAGAGTGCAAGGTTGCTGTTAGAATAACCTCAAATAATCTGTTCAAAAGAGTCCAGGGTCAAATGCTTGACTGGATAACTAGACATGCATGCATGTCTAACAACCACAACCAGTGGTTGATTAATGCTACCGAGCAGTAATTCAAATGGGTCATACAACCCTGTAAGATTTACACTAAAATCCCAAAGCAGTTATAGTCTACCACCATTGGCTGATGGTAAAGGGAAGGTCAATGATTGGAAAATCAGATGCAAAGAGAACATAAACATGGAACTGAAGACACATAGCACACAACCTTTACAATGCGAGAGATTATTAGGTGAACTAGGTTCACCTAATAATTTTCTCTTACAATGCCCTTTATTTCTACTCTGACTTTCCTCCTAGGTTCTAGTAAATAATAGCTTACTGCCGGTGAAGAGGTATGATTTATCAACCTTTATGATCCATATCAAACTTTGAGCATGAAGTGAATGGACCCTTACAGTGCCCTTTTATTTATATTCTGACCTTCCTCCAAGGTGCTCATTACTAATAGCCTACTTCCGGTAAAGAGGGATGACTTGTCAACCTTTATGATCCATATCAAATTGCGAGAATGAAGAAGTACATGATCACAGCTCACAAATAACACATTATGATCATTTGAAAAACAACCGTTAAATTAAAGTTCCGAATAGTCATTTGAATAGGATGTTTCAACCAGAAAACACATTTGCCAGAATCAAGGATTAGTACAACAAAGCTACAAGCAATCAAAAGCAGAGAAACTTGCAAGTTGCAAGTACCTACCTGGTGGCGTCAAGCGTCTCGTCAGATTCCACGGCAGTGGCTTCAAAACCAGGTATGCCTCCTGTATAACTTATGACAGGCTCTCCCACCATAGTCACAATATAAACCTCTGCTTTCCCATTTATCAACAAAGCAAATAAGACAAGAATTGTACACCAAAACTCCACCACCCTCATTTTCACTAACCAAGTGCCAACTTCTGTTATCTCCCACAATACCTGCACCATCCATCACAGTCAAAAAACAGTCAGCTCCATATTGTAACACATTAAACTTAAAATCTTTATAAAAAAAAATCACGACAACCCAGTTTCTCTTTTTTTCTTTTTTCTTTTTTTGACCAAAGAAAATAAAATAATACTTATAGGTATAATAAGTTTTCCTCATCAAAACACTTAATTAATTAGTTAGTTAGTTAGTTAAAAACAACCCAAATCTCAACCACTTCAAGAACTTTAAACTCAAAAAAATAGTGCTACAAAATCACAGAAAAAACCCCCCATTAAAAAAAACAAAGAAAAGTAAAACACTTTCTATAAGAGATCAGATTATTTGCACAAACCACCTCTAAAATAAGACAGACCAGAGTTTCAAAGAATGAAATCATCAGTTCTTGATTGTCCCAGGTAGTAAGTTCCAAGCTTGAACACTAACGAATCAACCAAGCTAAACATTAACTAATATCACTTACCAAATACAGGGGAAGAAGCTGATCTGCTCAAAGTACAGTAACAGCCAGCTGTCTCTCTCTCTGTACTTACATTAACCACAACACACCAAACCAAACCAAACCAGATAAAGCAAGCTTCAGCAACTAAATCTGCAGAAAGAAAATCAAATCTATCAAGAACTTAAACAAGCAAAGAATCTACATTTCCTGGGGCACTAAAGAAAGATCCCATCAAATAAAATAACCCAAAGAGTTGATATCTTTACTCACAAAGAAGAAGAAAAGCAAATAACTTCACATTCAGATA
>Ga0325411_1006512_pt1 | contig 12808 bp, 10 predicted proteins | sample PopdelMetagenome_13_FD_206181 | JGI IMG/M metagenome (GOLD analysis project Ga0325411, IMG submission 206181) | Populus deltoides microbial communities from Bellville, Georgia, United States - Xylem-PdIQD-R4 | ecosystem: Host-associated > Plants > Phyllosphere > Stem > Wood/Secondary xylem... | reverse complement strand
ATAATAATAATAATAATAATAATAATAATAATAATAAAACTAGTAATAGTAATACTAGTAGTAGTAGTAGTAGTAGTAATAGTAATAATAATAATAATAAAGAGAGCTTTGAGATGTGATATTGATATAAGGATTAAAAATGATAAAAATAATTGTCAAGGTTAGAGGATCCACTAATGGTATTTCAAACAAGTATAGTATAAACTCTTTTTATTACTCAACTGGAAACCACACACAAATGAGGTTCCAATCAGATTATAAATTGTTAACATGATTACATTAGTTAACTCATTCGAATAATACTAATACTTGTAAATGTTGCCAGACATTCATGATTATAACTTATGTTAACAACAAATCAAGTTCCTTTCATAGCATAGATGTCGGTTATACTATACGGTTTGGGCTATGAAAGTGCCAAGTATTTATTGTACCAAGGGTTAAACAACATAAATCTAGATTAATCATTTAACAAGCAAAGTATTAAAAGTAAACAAGATAACAAATATAAAATATGTTAGTATTGAACATTAAAGTCCATGTTGTGTTTACACTATACTTATTCTTACACCATTAGTGTAACCTTTTCACCTTGACATAATATACTTAGCTAAACATAATGAAGAAGAGAAACATAAATACACAAGATAAAAACATAAATAAGATATAAGTTAACTAAGTAAAGGAAAGGAAATAAAAAGCATAAACAAGAAATTAATATAAACAAAACTTCAGCATTACAAAAATATAAAGAGAGAGAGTAAGAACATGATCTTGATCTGAAAACCAAGATGCCTAAATGCATGGCAAATGCCTTCTTTTATAGTCCAATGGAACTATTGATTTGATGACTAATTATTGAGTGGGTGGCCACATCTTGACTTGGTGACAATCCTTATCTTCTTGTCTGACCAAAACGTCATTGATAACGTCAGAATTTGAATAGATTTTTGTCATGAAAGTTCTAGGAAATTGTCTCAGCTTTCCAACAAAAAAAGAATAAGGTGTATTTGGACTTTTAGAACTCGAGATATGGGCTGAACACTGAACAGTGTTTGGGCTGCAGGACAGATTCTGACTTCTCCGTTGTTGCAAAGATTTGGACTTCCAAACAGCAGAATTGAGTCTTGTATTCCTTATAAATGTTTTGGGCCTATGTCTTAGCTTTCTAGCCATATAAACTTGAAATCCAAGATCTATAGCTCCAGATATGACCCAATGATTAAATAGTGTTCCAGTTTGGATTGAACCAGCATCTCTTTTCTAAGCTTAACCCTCTCTTTGTCTTCTCAATTCCAGTAGTTAAACTCGTCAATCAATTCTTTGATTTATGTGATAGGCTTGCATTTAAGATGAGTATTTACCATAAATTAAAGGTATCTTATAGTATCATACTTGTTATTATAAAACATGTTGTAGTTAAGGAGTTATTGATACTTCAAGTGCAAAATGATGATATAAAACCTTGATAAAAATATACTTTTATGTACTAATCAATAAGAAACCCTAATATCTCTTTCCTACAAAATAGTCCTTACCTAAATAGATAATTTGCATTTAAGTAGTTTAATAATTATTTTTCTAAAAAAGGAGAAATAGCCTTGTATAAAATTCTCAAACTTTGACTTTGGACTTATAAGAGTTAAATTGCCGTAATAAAGACATGAATGTCGGTTTAGATGCTTTGGGAAGTAATTTGAACTTGTTTCTTCACAAAACAAGTCTGTTGGCAGAATTCATATGGCATCTTAGAAAACTCATATCTCTCTTATATAAGCTCCTTTTCTACTGAACTTCGGTATGATAATAGGTCTTTGAATCAGGAATCCAAAAAAATTAAGTTTGCATCCAATGGACTTTTGTAGCTCAAGATATTCAATTCGGAATGATCGAAGGTCAACACTGGTAAAATATAAGATTTATCTTTAAAGGCTGCGATTTCCATTCTCTTTCTCTTTTTATTTTTCTTGTCATATATGTATAGAACAGTATGGATGTTAGCTCTCTAATGCCACCAGAATCACTTCGTTTTGACCTCTAGAGCTTAAGCTTTGTATAAAACATTGATTGGAGGTCAAATCTGTCAATTATCTCCAATTTACTTCTTTTTGAATCCTATATCCAAAAGTGCCTTCAAAACATTAAAAAAAAGAGAATATCAAGGTATTTTATATATAAAACATAGGCAAAATGCTAGGTAAATGTGGGTAAAACTATTGAATAATATGGTTGCATCAAACATCATCATATCAGTTGGTTTTGTGGAAAGCTCAAATCTTTTGGATCCTTTGAATTTTTCTTCATGCCCCTCAACTTTGTTTGGACACCTTTGATCATTGAGAAATTTCTTTCATGCCCCCTAGTGTTGTTTGAGGCACTTTTATTTATTGAGGATTTTTATATATCCCTCGCACTTGCCCTTAAGTGTAGTGTGTGATCCTAGCCAAGCTTATTTCCAAAAAAGCTACTGGGCTCAAAAGGGGACTGCAAATGATATATTTTAGCATTGTGAAAGGATTATCAAAGATGATCTTTCCTCATGTCAAACGCATGCACTTAGGATCTTTGATTGTCATCACTACACAAAACATAAAAAGTTAAAGCTTGTTGTCATTGAGTTTACAGATTATGCACTAATATATAGGATCAACTTGTTTTGAGCATGAGGAGGAATTGTGAAACGCCTATTGAGTCATGGAATGACATGAAGGCTATAATGAGAAAATAATTTGTTCCTAACTTTTATTGCAAAGAGCTCTTTTAGAAATTGTAGAATTTACATCAAGGTTCAAAAAGTACGAAAGATTACTACAAAGAGATAGAGATTGTAATGATCAGGGTTAATGTGATTGAAGATAGGAAAGCTACTATGGTTAGGTTTCTTAATAGGTTAAATAGAGAGATAACTAATGTTGTTAAGTTATAACACTATATAAACGTAGAAGACATGGTTCATACGGCTACGAAAATGGAGAGACAACTCAGAAGGAAAGGACATGTTCGACCAACATTCAATTCGGGTTCTTCATCATTTTGAAAGCTAAATTTAAGGAGAGAGGGGGCAATTCAACCAAAACTTTTTTTCCCTACCAAAGTTGAATAACCTAAAGCTAAGGTTGGAACCTCTATAATTTTCAAAGGTAAATCTGAAGCTCAACCTAAATGTACTCGTGATGTAAAATATTTCAAGTGTTGGGGGCTTGTATGTTATGCTTTAAAGTGTCCAAATAAGAGGATAATGGTGATGAAAGGCAATGGTGACGTGGAATCTAAGAGTGACAAATCAGATTGTGAAGACATGCCACCATTGGAAGATTGTTCTAAGGATGAATTGGCATTACTTGTTGAGGAGTCCTTGGTTACAAGGCACACACTTTAGGTTTAGGTAAAGAAAAATGACAGTGACCAGCAAAGGGAAAACATATGTTATGTACAAAACAAGGTGTATAGTTTAATTATAGATAGTGGTAGTTGTACTAATATGGCTACCACTATCCTTTTAGTAAACTAAATTTATGTATTGTTAAGCATATTAGACCTTATAGATAATGGTGAAGTGAAAATGACTAAACAGGTTATGGTTCTGTTTTCGATTGGGAAGTATATTGATAAAGTTTTGTGTGATGTGGTACAAATACAAAAGAGTCATATCTTATTAGGGAAGACCATGGCAGTATGATATGGAGGCAATTCATGATGGGGTTAAAAATAGTAAAACAATCATTATTGTACCTCTTACACCTAAACAGGTGTATAAAGATCAAATAAAGCTAAAAGGTGAGCATGAGGCTATGGGGAGAGAAAATCAAGGTGAGGAGTAGGGGGGGAGAAGACAATTAGAGTTGGCTAGAATCCAAAACACTACTGCAACCTATTCAGTCACCCATTCAAACACAAACAAACATTCGACCAACACCCCCAACAAATCATACCATTCATCCACTACCTAAAAATACCTAAATCTATCCGAGAGTGGAGGTAAGACAAGAGGAGTAAAGAAACATAATAAATATGATGAGATTTGTGTGGAAAAACAAAAGAAACAACCTAATTTTTATGTTAGAGAGGGTGAGGTCAGATCTGTATTTTTCACTAATAAGCCAATGATTATACTTGTGTACAATGAGGCTTACTTTAATACTAATGATCTTTCATGTTATGCCTAGTGTTGTTGTTCTTTGTTGCAAGAGTTTGAAGATATATTTCATGAAGATATTCCTAACGAATTACCACGCTTAAGAAAAATAGAACATCAGATTGATCTTGTACATGGAGCTATAATTCCTAATCAACCCGTCTATAGATGCAATCCCGAGGAGAGAAAGGAGCCTCAAGTTAATGAACTGATGGAGAAGAGATGCATTCATAAAAGTATGAGTCTGTGTGTTATGCCACTGTTACTTGTGCCTAAAAAGGATGAAATATGAAGGATGAGTGTTGATTATTGAGCCATCAATAATATAACGATAAAGTATAGACATCTTATTCTTAGGCTTGATGACATGCTAGATGAGTTATATGGATCATGCATTTTCTCTAATATTGATATGAAAAGTGGATATCATTAGATTAGGTTGAAGAAGATGATGAGTGGAAAATTGCATTTAAGATTAAGTATGGTTTGTATGAATGGTTTGTCTTGTTGTTTGGATTTAGAAATGCACCTAGTATATTTATACATTTAAAGAATCATGTATTGCGTGTGTTTATAAATAAGCTTGTAGTTATGTATTTTGATGACATTCTAATCTGTAACAAGAGTTTAAATAAGCATCTTGATCATTTGCATAATATACTTAGTGTATTGCGTGGTGAGAAATTGTTTGCTAATCTTAAAAAGTATACTTTCTAAATGGAGAAAATTGTGTTTCTACGTTATATTGTAACTGTATAGGGTATCAAGATAGATGAGAAGAAAGCTAAGGCCATCTGGGATTGGCCTACACCAAAATTAGTAAATGAGGTAATGAGTTTTCAAAAGTTAGCTAGTTTTTGTAGGCATTTTATGAAAGATTTTAGTACATTAGCTACACCCTTTAATGAAGTTGTTAAAAAGTCAGTTGGGTTTAAATAAGGGGAGAAATAAGAATTGGTTTTTTTTTATCTTTTGAAAGAAAAGTTATGTTCTGCACCTGTTTTAGTTTGACATGACTATATGAAAGCATTTGAAATTTAATGTGATGCATCTGGAATAGGAGCTGTGTCAATACAGGATCGAAGACTCATTGCTTATTTTAGTGAGAAGTTAAGTTGAGTGACTTTGAACTATCTCACTTATGACAGAATTATATGCTTTGGTAAAAACAACTTGAGATATGGCAGCATTATTTGTGGCCAAAAGAGTTAGTAATCCATTCAGATAATGAGTCCTTGAAACATCTGAAATGACAAGGTAAGTTGAATAAGAGACATGTAAAATGGGTTGAATTCATTGAGACTTTTCCTTACGTAATCAAGTATAAGTAAGGTAAAGAGAATATAATGGCTGATGTACTTTCATGCAAGTATGTTCTTCTAAACACTATGAGTATTAGATTGCTAAGCTTTAAATATTTAAAGGTATTGTATGCTAATGATTCTAACTTTGCTGAAATATATAATGCATGTGGACATTTGACTTTTGAAAGTTTAATTTGATGGATGGTTACTTGTTCAAAGAGAATCGATTGTGTGTTTCTATTAGTTCTTTGCATAAATTGTTTGTTTATGAAGCACATGGGGTGGTTTAATGGGTCGTTTTAGGGTTGCAAAAACTTTGGATGTATTGCATGAACATTTCTATTAGCCAAAGATGAAAAGGGACATGCAACGAATCTGTAAACACTACATTGCATGTAGAAAGAAAAAATCTAGAGTGCAACCATATGGATTGTATATTGAACCTTGGGTATATATCTTTATGGACTTTGTTTTAGGTTTATATAGGTAAAAAAAAGGTAGAGACTCCATTTTTGTTGTGGTTAATAGGTTTTCTAAGATCGCACATTTCATTTCATGTTATAAGATTGTTGATGCATCTCATATCGCAGATTTGTTCTTTAGAGAGATTGTATGTTTGCATAGCATTCCTAGGAGTATAGTTTTAGATCGTGATGTTAAGTTCCTTATCTACTTTTGGAAGACTTTATGGGGAAAGTTGCAACTAAACTCTTATTTTTGACAACTTGTCATCCTTAAATAGATGGACAAACTAAGGTAGTAAATAGAACTTTATCACAACTTTTATGTGTTGTCATTCAAAAGAATCTAAAAAGATGGGAATAATGTTTTTCTTTTGTTGAGTTTGCATATAATAGAACTGTGTATTCAACCACTGACTTTTATTCTTTTGAAATTATTTAAGGGTTTAATCCATTAACTCGTATGGACTTAATTCATTTGCCTTTGGAAGAAAAAGCAAGTTTTGATGGTGAAAAAAAAGACAAAGATGGTGAGACAACTTCATGAAGAGTTCAACTGCAAATAGAGAAAATAAACAGGCTGTACACTTTAAAAGAAAATAAGGGGTGTTGACAGGTTGTTTTTCAACCTAGTGATTAGGTTTGGGTGCACATGCGTAAGGAACAGTTTCTTAATCATAGGAAATCAAAGTTACAGCCTCGTGGTGATGGTTTATTCCAAGCTTTAGAGAGGATCAATGACAATGCCTACAAAGTTGATCTTCCAGGTGAGTATGATGTTAGTGCTACCTTTAATGTTTTGATCTTACTTTATTTGACACTGTCATAACCTATTTTTGGATTCCCAAAAAACAAATTTACCATTTTCCCTTTAAAAATAAAGAAAATCAAAGTTTAGAGTTAATTAAGGGTTAAATTAAAGAAATTCACAACCAATAACCTTTTTTAAAAAGACGCTAAACTTTAAGGACTCAATTTGGTTGAAAACAAGGGTGGAATTGAAAGTTAAATGGTTAATTGAGAATCAATTTGTATAAATCCAAAACAAAGGATCAAAATAAAAGGACGCTGAACTTCAGGGTTGATATTTGAGTTTGGTAAGGGTAAATAGCATAAAATTAAAAGTTTGAAGTCAATTAGGGATGCAATTAAAAGAAATCAAAAGACATAACTAAATTAAATTTTAGTTAAATCCCTAATTAAAACCCTAAGGGTGTCTAAACGACATCATTTCTCTTAAATAAAACGATGCGTTTTGAGTAAAATAGTTTGTTTTGATACAAAATGATGCCATTTTGACCAACAAAAAAAAAAGGAAGCCAGACAACCTGTCGTCTAACCACATTTCATCATAGAACAAACAAGACATCATTCTCATGGCCTAACACCGTACTGTACCCTAGAGTAATTCTTGTTAGATGGTTGCATTTGTAGCCAATGCCGCGATGCCCCAAAAAGGTCAACCTGATTAGCTTTTGTAACCAAATTTTATAGCTTATAATAATGATTTTTGATCAACAATTTGGGATTCTTCTTGTTTGAATAACGGTCAAGATTTATCTTCAATAAATACCAGATCTCTCTCTTTCATCCACTATTTATAGGGGTGAATTTCATGGATTAGAGAAAGAGAAATTGGAAAGTAAGCCAAAAAAATCAGCCTCAACACACCATAATTTTCAGTAGCCAGCTTCTTCCAGTAACTCCAGCCTTCTCTCAAGAGCAGACCAGCAACTGACAGCAACGAAGAGAAACAGCAGCTCAACCTTCATCATCAACCAACAGCTCCTTATTCTCCAGGTTTGGTGGTGCCACCGTGAGCGACGCCACCCTGCTCACCAGCACTGCGTCTTCAACAAGTCCAGCACCGCAAGCTTCCCTCTAGCAATTTCAACCCCTTGCCATCGTGAACTCCAGCAGCTTTAGCCTCTACACCGTGACCAACAACAGCCCAGAACCCCTGCAACTTCATCTTTTGCTTCAGTGGAGAACACTATGCCAGCAGCTCCTTCCTTGGCTGAACCACCCACGTTGCCAGCAAGAAGGCTAGACCACCCAGTTCCAGCGGGATCTCGTCCAGCAGCTTCCTCCCTTCCCGGTAGCGACACTTCCTCAAGCCAGGTAATCTCCTTTCTTCTCGCTGGCACCATCCATTAGATGCATGCAAGATATGAATTAATGCATGTCTTGCTACTGTTGGCAAATGGCAGCAGTAAAATAAAGAGGGTTGTACCCTCAGCCCAGCACACACAGCTAGTTGCGTCCACATCATTTAAAAAAAAGAATTTCTCGGGATTGGCCCTCGGGCTTAATTGAACTGGACTGGACTTGGAACTCAGGCCTAACCAATCTATTTATTAGACTAAGGGTGTGTTTGTCTAATACACCCTAATGTTTTTTTCTTAGTTTTTAATTTATTTTTGTTTTAATGTTTAGTCAAACAAGCCTAATAAAAAGCCAAAAATATCTAAAATATTTCAAACACCATTTTGAAATCATTTGTAGGTCCGTCGCATGTTTTTTCAATAATTTTACCCTATATCAGGTCGTAGACTTTCACTGTAAGATACAAACCCGATATTAAAATTATTTGATTTTTCTCTAAAGTTTTGAAAAAAATTAAAAAAAATGCCTCATTTCTAAAACACAAAAAATATATATTTTATTTCCGTGCATACGGTCAAATCCTTAAGGTTTTTCATGTATATTCTCTAAAAAGGATAAAATAGCATTTTTATCATGTTTTAAAAATGCAAAATAAATATCATAACTGGTTTATGACTATCCATTAGGGTTTGGCTAAAATACCAAAAATCTCATAGCAATTAATTTGTTATTCGAAGTGTTAGGATTTAGCTATAGACTTTAATATTTTAGGGGTAAAAAATTATATCATAAAGTATACCCTTAGGTATTGAAGATACAAAATAGAAATAAATGTGATGTTAAATCTAGGCCTTAGAATGGTTAGAATTTATCCCAATAAGGTATAGACTTCCTCACAATGAGAGATTTGTCTTGAACCTTAGATGAGACCAACGGATAAAAACATAATCTAGAAAAATAATCAATCAACAATGTAGCTTACCTTAGGTAGGGAATATTGAGGGTAATGCGTTTTCCCCTTACACAACTACTCCCCTTACCCAGACTCTCGCAGACCATTAAGTTTCCTGATAACCATAATACTAGATGGCGATTCCTGAAACTTATAATCATAATTTCATGATTAAACCTAAAATTCCCCTTTAATTAAAGGAGGTAGCTTCACCATATGATGTCATGCACGTCATGAAAAACACAGGTTTTGATTTGAGTCGAATTCTTTTAAGGAGAGCAGGGATGATGTGGATCGGCCCACAAACACCAAGGACGCATTACACATTCCAAATGAACTCATCATAAGGTCTAAAGCAAAGGCATTGAAAGAAGTATTGATTGAGCTAGTTGTGCAAGTTTTGGTTAAGATTGAACTTAGGGATCCTTTGGACCATCAAGAGGAGGCCTTAGTGCATTTAAACCATGTGCACGAAGGGCTTAATGCACCCTTATTTAGGTCATGTAGTTTCGACAACAAGATTGTCAATTTTGTATCAGTTTTGGCTAGCCTTGTTATGTGATGTTTTCATGTGTTTTGTGGATTCATAACTAGGTTATGATTTCCTATTATGTGTTGGAACATTAATTATTTTATTTAAATATTAGGATTTATTTTTTTTTATTTCCTTATTGGGTGAAAAGAAAACACAATAAAGGAAACAAAGGAATCCAATCTGACTTAGAAAACACATGTGACTTAATTAATAATTTGTTTTCAACTAGGATTCAAAACTTATTTGGTTCAGGGTTTGGGCATACTAGTAAATATTTTGGATTAGTTTTTTTAAGTGGGTGATTCAGCTTATTAGGGTAAATTCATTAGGGTTAATTTTTCAGAACTATTTAAACATATGTTAAAATCTATATACTCTTAAAGAATATATACAAATTAAAGCTAAATATGTATAGAAATAAAATGTATATATATGTGCAAAAAGAAGCTATCTTATAAAAGTTGTTCCATAAGATATAAGTGAGGCACCACAAATAGTAGGCAAAACATATACAAAAACATAACGATAGAAACTTCAATATAAAAAATAAATAAACTAAATGTATTTTTTTTATCATACGATCAGTTGCCAATGTACCTGAATAGTAAGAAAATATGAAATACTTAACTCAAGAGCTTTCTTCATTGCTCATTTGTCAAAAAACAATAAATTAGGTGCTTAGAAAAATGTTAAAGAGGATGGCCATGTCCTTGTTATTATATAAAGCCATCCATTTGCTACCTCAGACGACCATAAGTTATATAAAGGAGTGATATGACATTATGCAAGTGCTCTGATATATAAGTCCATGCATTCAAATACGAGGGAAACAAATTATATGCAGGTGTGTATTGTGAGAAAAATTTATAAATTTGTTGCTTTTTTTGCTTGGGTGATCTTTGAATATTTTGTGCATTCTTTAATTCATATGATTTAACCGTATACACGAGCTTCATAGTTATCAAACCCAGTCAAGAAGTTAACCCAGTCAAGGGGTTGACCTAGTCAAAGATCTAGGTCCGAGGGTACACAGGTTGACCCAGGTCAACCTGAAAAAATAAAAAAAATATTTGAAATTTTAATATTCCATATGAAAAAATTAAGAAACAATCCATGTAAATATAAGTTATACATGTTGTAAATAATGAAGTTTAAAATATTTTTTCAAAAGATTTTTTATCTCACATTAAAAAAATATAACTTTTTTTCTTGTGAAGATAGAGTATATATACTAAAAGACTTTAAATCCCACATTAAAAAAAATATTTTTTTTCTTGTGAACATAAAGCATATATATTAAAAGGTTTCAAATCCCACATTGAAAAAATATAACATTCTTCTAGTATTTATATAGTGAACTATGAAAAAAGTTCATAACTAATTAAAAAAATATAAAAAAAGGAGTCTCTAGTTAAGAGAAAAAATACATTTTAAAAAAAATAGGTCTCTACCGGGTTTTGCCAAGTCGCTCGGATTACTGATCGACCTCGCGGGTCGACTGGGTTTTGCCAGGTTTTTGCTTAATCCAGTGTTTTATCTTACCCAGATCGGTTCAGCCACTAGGTCCTTGATCCACCCATCAGGCTGGTCCGGGTTTAAGAACTATGATATGGTCCGGGTTTACGGATCAACCTGGCGGGTCGACCAGGTTTGACTGTTTGTTTGCTCTTACTGGTGTCTCACCTTATCCAAATCAGTTCAGTCACCGGGTCAACACATCGAGCTGGTCCATATTTAATAACTATGGTGGGTGTGTATTGTGAGAAAAACTAGTAATTATTAGTTTGATGGTAAAATAATAATATTAATATTATAAGGGTATTTTAATAATTGTTTAGAATATAATGGTAATCATATAAATATTTACAACATGAAAACTAAAAATAGAAAAAAAAAATCGATTGTTCATACCCTAGAATTTTCCTTAAAAGTGAAAACTAATTTTGAAATCTTTTGAAAACTTCTTTTTCTTCGGTTCTCAAAACTTTTGGAGACCGAATCCTCATTTTTATTTCTTCTTTTTTCAAAACAAAACAAAAAAACTTAACCGAAGAAGCTTATGCATTTTGGTGGAAACAAAAACAAAAAATGAAGACGGAAAAGAAGCTCCTCTCATCTTTTCTTTTCTTTTTTTATTTCCCCCCAATTTTTAAATGTCATTCCCATATTTTTTTTATTTATTTAATCCTTGGTACTACCTAATTTTATGAGATAAAATTTTAAATTATAGTGAAAACACAAGATTAAAAGAAAGAGGACTACAATGTAAAACATGAAGAAAATACAAGGAATCTTAAAGTTTTTAGAAATTTGATTTTGATCAAAAAATTTATTTTATTTATTTTTTAGTTTTTGATTTTGATCAAAAAGTTCATTGAAGAAGACCACATTCTAGACATGAAAAAAAAACAATTTGTATATCAATAGATTTCTTTTATTGAGAAGAGTTTCAATAGAGATGGTATCTCTTTTTAAACTTAATGGAAAAAATTATATTGGGATCTGTTTATTTTTTTTTATTTGTTAGAGTGATTTTGAGGTGTCTTGAATTGCTTGTGTTTTGGAGGTGTTTTTAGAAAAAAAACTAAAAATTGAGTTTTTTGTTTTAAAATATTTAGATTTTAATTTTCCATTCATTAAAAAATTTAGATGATGACAAATCACCTATCACCCTCTAAAATAAAATAAAATAAAATAAAACCATCAGGCATGACCTTTGTTATTAAAGCCAGGGCATGGGCTTCGAGCCTGTTTGGCTACGCGTTACCGTTTGCGTTTCTTCAAAAATACACTAAGTAAACGTTTGGTTAAAAAGAAAAAGTTGCTTACTGTGCATGGGTCCCACAACAAATTGTGTGCGAAACGCTGGGAGATGGAAAGCAGCAAATTGCTGCTTTCTTGCGCGGCTAAGAAATTCAACCATGCTACACTGTGAACAGTGGAGGCATGTGTCCACTATTTGGTGAACAGGGGAGACATGATCCACTGTTCACTGAACAATGGAACATAGCTCCACTGTTCTGGCCGGATTGGGTTCGGTCCAACACGCAAAATGCATTGAACTGGGTCTGATCTAGTAAAATAAAAAATATATTTGTTTTATTTTTTAATTGTGTTTTATTCGCTTGATGACGTAGTATTTGTAAAATTTGATCACAATTCTAATTTGTTCTTAATTATATTTTACAAGTTATGTTGTTGCGTGTTAAAGAAACCAAGAAAATTGTCGGATGTATTTCAAACGTGATGGAATTGTAGATAGTTCAATGGAATAATAAAAAAAATATTTTATATAAGTATTATTTATTTCATGAT
>Ga0325411_1006511_pt1 | contig 12809 bp, 5 predicted proteins | sample PopdelMetagenome_13_FD_206181 | JGI IMG/M metagenome (GOLD analysis project Ga0325411, IMG submission 206181) | Populus deltoides microbial communities from Bellville, Georgia, United States - Xylem-PdIQD-R4 | ecosystem: Host-associated > Plants > Phyllosphere > Stem > Wood/Secondary xylem... | reverse complement strand
GAATTTAAACTACAAAGTCCTTGAAAATAACCTACTAATTTCAAAATTAAAAATATTATAAAAATTATCTATAACTAAAATCTCCAATTTTATTAATAAGAGACGATTTTTTAAATTAAAATCATAAACTATCTTGCCTTAAAATTGTATAGTTCTTAAGAAACAACCTGCCAATTTTAAGAGTTTAATTGGATATTATAAAAATATACACACCAACTATACAGAGATATTAAAGTACAGACATACACGAATTGTGATAATATATCATCAAGTATGTATATAGATTGTACGGATGCCAGCTCTAAAAGGACACACTTCTGTTTTACTATTGACGTTTAAATATTCTTACAAAATTAAAGTTTCTTCCTGTCTGGTCGCGGACTTGTATCTTGATAACGGAACGAATACAGTATCTGTGATCGAAGTTTGGCCCATTACACACGAAACCCAATGTTAATAACCAAGAAAACAAGAAAAGGATCGATCGAACTCAGTTAAACAGAGTCCAAAGTGTCGGGTTTCTCACAAGCACGGCCCACTCCAAACATCCTTCCGTTTGCATCTTGTCTGCCCTGCCATATCATATTCATAGCTCACTCATCACCAAAAGGGCCACTCAATCATCAAAGATTTGCTTATCAGACTGAACGGTCGTTAGTTGTTACTGGCTTCTCCCGCCACTGTCTGTACTGTAAACCAACATGGCCACACTATTTGCTCATGCATCCAAAATCTCTTCTTTTCAAGTCTCCCTTTTCCTCTTCAAGTCATAACCACCAAGTAAATAAACTCACTCTCACTTCCATATGCACAACTTGGTGAATGGAGTTCATGTTCATGTTTTCTCTCTATATATATGCCTCTCACTGTGTAGAAGTTCAACTCGTTTTTATCAAAATCCTGAACACAGTCAAAGAGGAGGTAATGATCCCATGTCTGATATACAATGTTTAGTTATCGGCGTTTCGCATGCTTTAGCTGGCTTATTGTTGTTTCCTGTGCTTACTAGCTTATAAAGTGATTAGGGTTATGTTTTCTTTTTGTTGAAGAAAGAAATGATTAGTGTTTTGTTGGACTTGTAAATTATGTTTACAACGGGCCGGGTTGGTGAGTGATAAGGAAAGGAAAAATAAGGATTTGGATTAGGAGATGGGACTGGTCACTGAGTTAGTTTGGATTAGAAATGCCCTAGCTAGGTTAAGCAGGTGGATTTGAGGGTTGGTTAGGTGAGAATTGAGGTTTCGAATTCGGATGTGCTATGAAGAAAAATTGTGTTTCTCAAATCTTTTTTTTGAATTGAGGTTTCTTATATGATAACATGGAGCTGTTGGTTGTAAAATAGGAGAACTCTAATCTGTGCAGTCTATCAAGATCCAGAGGAATCATTGAAAAAGACATATAAGTGGATAGGCTGAAAGATATGCTGAGGGATGCAAATCCTAGACAAGCAATAAACTCCTTTGTAGTTTGCCTTTCATTAAATTCCATTTATTGGATTTATTTTCTTAGCCTAGCTGCATTTTCTTTTGTGTGAACAGCTGCAGAAGCTTGTTGTTGAAAATGTCCTCGCTTTCAATGAGGGTTTTTGGATACGACTTGCAGCTCGAACTGATTCCTGCAAATCAGAGGATGATAAAGCATGATTTTCGACCTGCTTAATTCTAATTTTTTATGATGTTTATGAAGATGACTTGATTCCTATCCTTACTTTTTGCCATATCATATTCATAGCTCACTCATCACCAAAAGGGCCACTCAATCATCAAAGATTTGCTTATCAGACTGAACGGTCGTTAGTTGTTACTGGCTTCTCCCGCCACTGTCTGTACTGTAAACCAACATGGCCACACTATTTGCTCATGCATCCAAAATCTCTTCTTTTCAAGTCTCCCTTTTCCTCTTCAAGTCATAACCACCAAGTAAATAAACTCACTCTCACTTCCATATGCACAACTTGGTGAATGGAGTTCATGTTCATGTTTTCTCTCTATATATATGCCTCTCACTGTGTAGAAGTTCAACTCGTTTTTATCAAAATCCTGAACACAGTCAAAGAGGAGGTAATGATCCCATGTCTGATATACAATGTTTAGTTATCGGCGTTTCGCATGCTTTAGCTGGCTTATTGTTGTTTCCTGTGCTTACTAGCTTATAAAGTGATTAGGGTTATGTTTTCTTTTTGTTGAAGAAAGAAATGATTAGTGTTTTGTTGGACTTGTAAATTATGTTTACAACGGGCCGGGTTGGTGAGTGATAAGGAAAGGAAAAATAAGGATTTGGATTAGGAGATGGGACTGGTCACTGAGTTAGTTTGGATTAGAAATGCCCTAGCTAGGTTAAGCAGGTGGATTTGAGGGTTGGTTAGGTGAGAATTGAGGTTTCGAATTCGGATGTGCTATGAAGAAAAATTGTGTTTCTCAAATCTTTTTTTTGAATTGAGGTTTCTTATATGATAACATGGAGCTGTTGGTTGTAAAATAGGAGAACTCTAATCTGTGCAGTCTATCAAGATCCAGAGGAATCATTGAAAAAGACATATAAGTGGATAGGCTGAAAGATATGCTGAGGGATGCAAATCCTAGACAAGCAATAAACTCCTTTGTAGTTTGCCTTTCATTAAATTCCATTTATTGGATTTATTTTCTTAGCCTAGCTGCATTTTCTTTTGTGTGAACAGCTGCAGAAGCTTGTTGTTGAAAATGTCCTCGCTTTCAATGAGGGTTTTTGGATACGACTTGCAGCTCGAACTGATTCCTGCAAATCAGAGGATGATAAAGCATGATTTTCGACCTGCTTAATTCTAATTTTTTATGATGTTTATGAAGATGACTTGATTCCTATCCTTACTTTTTCTAAGAATTTCTTTGGCTTTATTTGTATTTTTGCAGAAGATTATGAGGAGTTGGCAATATCTGTGATGAGTATGGTGGATCTTCTGGTCCATAAGACCAGTGTAAACAACAACCCAACCTCCTCTCATAAGCAGTTTTCTTTGTTTTCCTTTATTGTTTAAAATGTAACAGTTTTATTGTTGATCACTTCTCTTCCTCCTCCTTATTTTTTCTTCTGTACGAAAGGATCGAGTCAGCTACTGATATTCTCAAGGCAATTTTGAAACCCATAGTTGATGGAGAGGAAGAGATTCACTGGCTTCCTAGAGATCCAGAGGCTCTCAAACTAACGGAGAGTAAGTTTTTGCTTCGATTTGATTTCAGAATTTCCTTTTTCTCTTCATTGTCAATGCCTTCATTCTCTCAATTGAACTTATGCAACTTTTTATACTTTCATTCATCAGGATATGATTCAAAGGGAGCGAGAAGGGCAACTAGAAGAAGGGCTCCTTTCAGAAGTTAGTGCACATCTACCACAAGTGAGTGCTTTCTGTTTCTATGGTGCATATCTGAAATAGTTTCGTTTTTTTTTTGCTCAGTAGACTGTTCTCTGGACAGTGAAAGATCATAAGCAAAATGTTTTAAATTTCTCTTGAATGGATTCAAAGTCTGCATATGGTCATGGCAGGAAGACATTTATACCCGTGTGTTATTTTTTGCTCATGATCTGTGTTGATCATCAAAAGCATCTTGCAACCATTATAAGTCGAAGTGAATTCGGGTGTTTGTCAGATGAGATGAGGGCAGAAGTTGGATAGTCTTTTATTATTTTATTAGACGAACTAAAACGAGTCTTTTCTTTGAATATGGGTGAGAACTCATCTTATACTCATTGGTAGGCAAAAGAAGACGGGGACAAGCCAGGGCTTGAGGCCATGTTGCTAAAGGTTCTGCAACTCTATGCTTCCAGTATTCTCTCCAAACGTAATTATGCAAACAAAGGTAATTATATTGTGTAACTTTTGCATCATTACTTCAAAATTATGTCTTAAAAAATGATAGTCTTTGCAAAATTGAAAAATGCAGCTGGTCACCATGCTAAGATTTATAAAATATCTGGAAATAATGCCCATAATTAGGGATATTTTCAAGCAAAAAATATTTTTAAAAAGCAACATATAATTAAATTGTTAGGCCTAGTTTTGTAGCTTGGGTGATGCTGTTGTTGATCTTTCAAAGTGTTAGGTTTTCTGAACTTCATTTATCTTTTACAGGGAGGTGAATCTTTGTGATCATACAGTTTTTTTTTTTTTTTGGTATTTTAGAATCGTCTGCAAAATTTTATTCCAGAGTTTGGTTACATTTGTATCTATCAGGAATTTAAAATTTCTTTGCCATAAATCTTCATTTACTATCTCTGTTCTCCATTTCCCTCCTGTCTTTGGAATAATCCTCACTTCCATATTCTTGCTGTTCGCTTGAACTTATAAGTTGGATGCCTTGAACAGCTATTATTGTCCATGTTTGTGGTGCAGGATAGGAAGTTTTGATGGCTGGGCAGTTTCTGGAGCCTATAATCAAAGGTGCCATCTTCCTTAACTATTGTGCTTCCAGAATAAAAATGAGCCGTAAATATAGATTGTTGCGGAGCACAAATATGCTTAGGCATATGAAATTTGATCTTGGAAAGCTTAGCCTTGCAAACATCTACCTGTTGGATTGATCTTTGCCAAGTGGCATATAAGTTAAACCTGTCTCGGCATTGGATCAAGTTTTTCTAGACCATCAAAAGATTTATGTAGGAATCTTAGGATCATTTGATAGGACATCCAGTCTCACTTCAGACATTTGTTTGCTGCAGCTCCTGAAGAAAAATGGAACAAGATTTTGCTCAATGGAATGACTGTTGGCAAAGGGGGAATTTCTCCTGAGGAACACTACGCAGTCATTAAAGAAACGAATTGAGAGGACATTGATCCGAACGGTAATAAAACCTTCTACCTTGAATTTTATTCACTCGTATTTTTGTCATCATGTATTTCTTACAGCCTCACACCACACCACACACCACCAATGACACACAAATCACGCACAGAGACATACCCCCGTTTTCCATACCTTCTCTCACTTGTAGGAAGGAGGTTCATACCAGCATTCTATTCTGATCGAGCATCTCAAGGGCATTCAATCAAGAGCAGAAGAGATTGTCCAAGTGCTTCAGGGCAAGCCATGGTAGCACAGATAGAGTTCTGAATATAGATTCCATAACGGTAAAGGATTGATAACGCAGAAACTGGAAAGAATCTTTTCCTTCAATCTGAAACAAAGAAAGGCAACCACAGAGTAACTGAAAAAGGAGATGCATAGTACGTGCTGTTCTGGTTGCGTGCAGAAGAGCTAGCTAGCTGATTATCTTCTACGTACAGCCCCCGGATATTTTTCCTGTCAACTGGATTTATATAGCATCAATGATTCTTTCCTCAATCATACTATGTACATATTTTATGTTGATGGAAGCCAATGTACTGCCAGACCGCCGAGTCTATACAATCTCCTGTTGACAGCTAAAGTGTGCGCTTAAAACGGCTTCAGATAAATAGCAAGGAATGGCGAGGATTTAATACCAGAAGCATTGCCAGAGGGTTTCTGGCTCAGTTTTAATCAATCCCCTGTCATTTGTTTATGGCATGCATTTGAGCCTGTGAGTGGCTTGATCTTAAGAAGATGAAAATTAATTTAAATTAGTATAGAATTTTGACAAAGTTAAAGGGACAAAAAAGAAGAAAAACTGTACTCTAACCATGCAAGAGAAATGACTGTCTATAGCTTGATTGGCATAAGAGAGAATAATAAACTTGAAATGAACAAAATTCATATAGGATCCTGTGTTATAAATTAAAAACAAAAGTATAAATACTAAAACTATCTCATTAATTATTTTTATTTCGTATTTTATAGAGTTTTTTCCACAAAATTAGTTGGAGACTTGAAAAGGATTGAAAAAAAAACCTATGTAATGTTTGAAAAAACAGCCCTTAATGTAGAAAAGAAAGAATCGAAGAACATATATAGCATTTAGAGTAATTATTAAATTGTTAAGTTCTTAACAAAAATAGATCCCTTCAAAAAATTTCTTCTTTTTTTTACTTGATTGAAAATAATAATTATACAGCAACTTTTTTTCTTTTGGTCAAACTAGGTATCCCAGGCGCTGGCCCAGACTAATCCCTCGACCCGGGTAACAAGGTCTCCCCAAACATCCTTCTACAGACAAAAAAAAAGGTCGAACCCCCAATCTCATAAGCGACGAGAGCATGCCTACCGCTCTGCCGAGACCTCTTGAGTAATTATACAGCTACTTTTGATTATCCTCATCAACCAACTATAATTGTATTAGTTATTTTATTAGGTATTGTAATAACAATTATTTTTAAAAATATTTTTTATTTGAAAATATATTTAAAATTTTTTTTATTTAATTATATATATATAATTAAATCAAAAAATCAAAATTTCTTACAACACACGCCAGCCATGTTTCTAAATATAAAATGAGAAAATTAATTTTGAAAGAAAGAATTGGAAATAATGAGTCTTTAAGGTTACAAAGAATAAAGACTCCGGTATTCTGTTCAGGCAAAAGTAGTAATGGCAATTCGCAGTCTTTTACTCTCAACCCTCCGTCGTTCTCGTTCTATCTCCACGCTCTCTCGTCCCCTCACGAACTCTAGCCCTGGCCCTAACCCCAATTCTCTCACTTCACAACCTTCAAATGCGATATCGTCTCGCAACTCACTTGCTTCTTTTAATTTCCCTTCCTGTCGATCCTTGTGGACTCGCACCGCGTCCGAATCTATCAATTTCGAAGAATTTGCTGATCCTGTCTCCACCGAGACCGAGGATGGAGTTGTTAACGGTATTCTTCCGGTAGACTCAATGATTTGGTTGCTTGATTCATATCATGATCTCACTGGTCTCCCATGGTCAGGCAATTTACTTCACTCTCTCTGCTCAATTTTGGTTTAGTTGTTTTATTTTAAGAAAGGAATTAAATCATGCAGGTGGATAATCATTGCTTCATCAACACTGGCAATGAGATTAACGCTCTTTCCTTTACATGTTCTGCAAATGCACAAGATTAAGAAAATTTCTCAGTCTTTTTCTAAATGTAAGTATTTGTTTTATTTTATTTTTATTTTCATTCCAAGTAATTTTTTTTTAGAATTACAATTTTAAGCTACAATAATTTTTATTTTTTGCATTTATTTCTCATAGTGCCTCCTCTATTCCCACCACCTCTATCAGGACGAAGCTATATCGAGCAGATATCTCTTTTTAGAAAGGAAAGAAGAGCAATTGGCTGCCCTTCTTATTTATGGTTTCTTGCTTTCCTCTCTGTACAGGTGGACCAAATCTATCTATCCCTTTTCTCCTGTTTCAAAAATTGGAGATTTACTCTAGTTATCAATCTCGCCTTTTTCTCTCAATTTATTTGCAGATACCGTGCTTTCTCTTGTGGATGACAAGTATTCGACGAATGTGTCTGGATAATCATCCTGGGTTTGATTGTGTAAGGAAATGATGGGATTATTATTATTATTATAGCTAAGCTACCAGACTTTTGTTGGACTTTTATTTTCTTAACATTTTCAGGCGCTGACTGTAGTTTGTTAGTTCAACTATGAGGTTAATGTTGGAGTATTGGTTTTATACAGCATAATAACTTCTGTTTTTAATCTTCGTTTTCAGTTACTTTGATACAGTTGAGAAATTGTAATCATGCATTACATTGCATTTGAATTACTTGGCCTATTACTAATTGTGAAACTTTTCTGTATTAATTACAGGGCGGCACTCTATGGTTTCAGAACTTGACTGAACTTCCTCATGGTGTTTTAGGCCCGATCTTTCCATTTCTTATTGCTGGTTTGCACGGTGTTAATGTTCATGTATTGGCCCCTATACTGTCTCACACTCTCTCTCTGTTTTTTTTTTCCTTCTGGTGAATGAGATATGTAATTGTGTTAATAGAGAAATTGAAGGACAAGGTGCAAAAGATATCTGTTTCAAAAATGTTGGATTTACACTTGGTTACTCTCATAACTTTGACAATGTGCGGCATTAGTAGTTTGATGAATAATCGCTCTTAACATATCTTTGCCTCGTGACAATCTTTTATTTTTTTTACTGGAATGGTTTCAGTTTCTAAAGATGTTAGGTTTGGTAGCAAATGTTTGATTAGCTATACATGGCAATGGTTTGGATAGTTCACTGACTCGTCTGATATATTTTTTTCAGTTCTCTTTTGACAGATCTTCTGTTCAGAACACAAGTGGCCTATTGGGCTTGTTATCAGAAGTGAGCACTACAAGTTCATTGGTTGCTTAATTCTTGAATAATTATTGAATTCTCCTTCTCATATGTGCAGTATCGTTTTGGTTAATGCAAGTGATTGAAAAAGTCTTTGTTATTGCAGTACTACAAGAAATATCTGAATTTTATGATGCTGCCTTTGTTTTTCATTGGTTACTGCATTCCACAGGTAACATAGCATGACTTCATGTTTCTAGGAATTTAGCCTGTTATATGATATAGGTTTATTCTTAGCTCACCACCTTGGAAATTTAAACTAGTGATTTCTGACGTGTGCATTATTCAAACCATTGAAATTAAGTATTTTTTAAAATATCATTATATTAAATTAAGTTTCATGAATAATAGTTATAAAAAATTATTTTATGAACAACATAGAAAGATGCAATGTGAAAACTCCATATGATTTGGAAAACGCAATCCTTTGAAATGGATTTTTTATGTACCAATTGACAAGCCAATAATAATTTTCTTTTCCTTTATTCACTTTAAAAGATAGTTATTTTTTATAAATGATTATTAGTGTTTCATGTAGGTTTTCTATATTGCAACGTCTATTCTAATCGTTTGTGTGTGTATATATATATATATATTTGCTCCTTGCTAAAACAATACAGACCTTCTGTTTTGATAAAATTTATGTTTTCATGAATTTTCAATACCATTTTTTCGTTCTCAATATTGTACAATTTTGGTAAGTGGGGTAAAATCAATTACACCAATAAAAAAGATATTTTATGGCATGATGGTAGCTTTTGAATTATTGAGTCAAAGTCTGAGGAATGGTTTCATTATGTTCTCTCCTACACTCCACATTTCAAGCCACAAGGCCTTCATGCATTCAATGACTTTACAGTCCCTTTGATCCATTCGTCTTGTCACTGCATTGGTGATATCACAATTATTCATCCTCATACAACGCAGGAAGGACACTAAGCAAAGTCCAATGACAATGCACTAATAAAGTCATTGCATTATTATTTTTGCTGCTTGTTTAGTAAGGGATTATAAAGATATGATAAAAGGATTCCACTTACAGTACCTTTGATCTGGAAAGATAACTCCTTTATTTTGATATTGAGCTTCTCTGTACACCCTTCCTGGTGCAGATTCACATTTTCTTTGTCTGTTTTGTTTTCCAGGGAAGTCTAGTTTACTGGGTTACCAACAGTTCATTAACTGCAATACAGGTTAGTTAGCACACTTTACGGTTTCAGGATATATCTGTTACCTTTCCATACCTTGCAGATTTTATCTTGGTTATACTTGTGATATTATTTTCTAGTATGTTTTTATCTGTCCAAGGAAAGATTTACAGTTGTTGCTTCATTTGAAAAGGTGAATTTTCTTGGGGAGTTTATCCTTGAACAACCACAATACATTTGGTGACATAGTTCCTCTTTAAAAACTTAACAAAAGGTAAGGAAGGCAAAAAAGCTTTCAACGTGGTCGGATAAATGGAAAAAGGATTTTCACTATTAAACATTGTACAGAATCATCTAGTTGTGGTTGGCTGCTTTCTTGCTTTCTAACTCTATAATTGCATTTTCTGGTATATGGGGAACTAAATGAACTGGCAGACAAAAGAAATAGCTCTATTTGTGAAACATGTTGTTTGAAGTCCTTTGACATGGTTTATTAGCTTACTAGAGGGATGCCAATTTTTTGTGACATGGTCATAGTAAAGCATTGGCATGCCAAGTTTCACATCTGACATAGCAACATCATTTGTTAATCACTCGTGTGCAAAGCACTTTACAGTTGCGCCTGCTTTTTAATACTTTTGGATTTGTTGCTTCTTGCAACGCTTTGTGGATTCTGAGAAGTGAGAATAATAAGTCTGGCTGTCTGATGCTCTAATTGGGTAGAGATAGTTTGGTGGGAGTTTTTTCTTCAGATTGTCATTTCCATTCTCAAACCTTTCAACTGTCCTTGCCAGTGTACAATGGGCAGTGCCATCTTTGGCACCTTGAGTAGTGTACTATTGCAGATAAAATTAATCCCAGCCTATTTTCCCTAGCTTTCCCTTTGTGTTCTTAGGATCTACTTTACAAATTCATCTTTTATTCTGAAGCTCATTGTTTTAACTCCTAAGCAGGAATGATAAGAGCGAGTTTCATTGTCTGACTCGATACAATCAATCTTGCAGCAAGTATCTCTCAAACTTCCTGTTGTTCGTGCAAAATTAGGGTTACTGGACAAGGATTTTCCAAAAGCACCTGCACTTTCTGCAGAAATGGTTACACATGAACTGCGCAAAGTTTCTCCAGAAAATTTGTCACCTCATGAACTACTAGTAGTGAGTGGTGCTGTACAAGTAAATAAAGTATTTGCATTGTGGAGATGTTACAAATTTTCTCACCTTTTCATATTGTCACTGTTGACAGCTGTCTGTTAAACTCTTATCCAGTGGGCATAGAGCCAGAGCTATTCCTTTGTTGCAGTAAATTTCTGTTGCCTTCTTCTTCATCTGTCCTGATGACCAACTTATTCCTTTCTTTTTATTTTTATTTTTTACATTTATAATCCAGTAACCAACTTATTCCTTGTTGTGTTGCATAATTTTCTTTTGGTTACAGAATGGCACTTGAGAAGGACCCTGGCCACATAAAGGCTTTAATTGTTATGGGGCAGGCTCGACTGCAAGAAGGACTCCTTGCAGAGGCAACTGATCATTTAGAGTGTGCTATTTCCAATGTAACCTACACCTCTTTTATTGGCTTCTTTTCAACCACTATTTTACTCCAGGGCTTTCTTTTTGAATGATCTCTGATCATTTAGAGGGCTACTGTTGTCTCCAGTCACTTGCTTTAGAAAGTTAGAAACCTCTTTTTATATGCTGCAATTTTCTGGATGACATTCTTTAATTTATGAACGAGGCACCATCATTTGCAATCCTTTGATACTAGCATCTGTTAACTTCTCTGACACTAAATATATCTTCTTTATGAGTTTTGTAAATATTTTTTTTGTCTAAATTGCATGCTTTATTCCACATAAATATGAAACTATTATTTCTAACTTCCCTCCAGCTCATTCTTACTGGCCATCCAACAGAGGAGGATGTGGATCATCTAATTCTTGCATCACAATGGGCAGGTGTTGCCTGTATTCGTCAGGTGAAAACCATAAACACTTTTATTATTGTTGTAGAGTAAAATGCAGCCTTACATTATAGATTTTGTTATTAAGGAATGTTCTATCACTATTCATCATTCATGTGTTTCTGGAGGGAACTATCTTTCTCCTTATATATCCTCTGTGCACTCTTATTCACTACACTCTTAGTCATCTGAGATTAATCTAAAATTACCTTGTAATACCAACCCTTGTCCCCACTTGAATGTGATAGAAGGAGCCGCATTATGCTGGGCATAGTAATTAGTGAGTGACTCCAACTATTTGAGTTGACTTGACAGCCTTTCGAATTTGATTGATGTATCTGCATAGAAAATATATATATATATATAAAGAAAAAAAATGGTGCGTCTCATGTTTTCATTATTTTATTCTATTTTGGTGTAGGGGAAGAATGCAGAAGGAATTATGCACCTAGAAAGAATCACAAGTCTGGAAGAACCAGAGGACCCAAAGAGCAAAGCGCACTATTTTGATGGTTTATTATTACTTGCAAGGTATGATTACAAGCAAATAATAATATGTTTTTCAATATATACATATTTATAGTCAAGTTCTTGTGCTAGAAAAAAAAAATAGGAAAAGTATTTACAGGTTTTTCAAATGCCTATGATGCTTTGAGAGACAATTATAAAAAAAACAAGTATCTACAGTTACCATCATTTGTGAAGTCCATATAATTAACTGTGATAATCCTGATAAGTTAAATTGATACCATTAAAGAAAAAGAAAAGAACAATACCTGTGTTTTTCCTTTTTTCGTCAATACATTGTTACCGTAGAGAAGACAATGCCTACTTACTTTTTCTTAAAGAAGATACAACTTCGATGGCTATGATTGTGAATAATTGGGTGGATTGATTCTCTTATATTTGAGAGGGTGTTTTAAGAACTGCAATGGAAGGTTTCTGTTTGAAAAAAATAATCAAAATATGAACTTATCAACAAACAAAAAATGTGGAACTTATGGATCCTTTGCTTGTTAAAACTGAACTTGTTGGTATGTATGTTTGCTTTTCCATCACTTTTCTTTCACTTTATATTTGCTAGGCATACCTTGTATTTTATTCGTCACTAAAATTGATGTTTCAGTGCTTTAAGCAAGGAAGATCGCAATGCTGAGGCCGTCAAATATCTGCGCCTAGTTGTTGCTTATGATCCTTCTCGCAAGGAATTCTTGGACCAATGCTTATGATCGTTCTCGCTAGGAATTCTTGGAAGAATGTGAAAATAGGACAATTTTGTCAGCTATCTTGTTAGCAGCAGGAGAGGAGATCACAGACCTAATTCAATTACACGTGATAACTATTTGTATAATTACTATTTGTTAATTAGGTTAATAAATTATAACTTGGAATAAATCCAAGTTCGAGAAAAAAATATCTGCCATGCCACATAAGTTCGGGTTGGTGTGGAATTAGGACTGTACATAGGCAGTAGGGATATGCATATTTGATAATTTTTTTT
>Ga0325411_1006510_pt1 | contig 12813 bp, 7 predicted proteins | sample PopdelMetagenome_13_FD_206181 | JGI IMG/M metagenome (GOLD analysis project Ga0325411, IMG submission 206181) | Populus deltoides microbial communities from Bellville, Georgia, United States - Xylem-PdIQD-R4 | ecosystem: Host-associated > Plants > Phyllosphere > Stem > Wood/Secondary xylem... | reverse complement strand
CCTGCCCTAGCACCATAGCTGTTTACCAACGTTGAGATCTATCATCTCCTTCCCAAATTTTTTTAGCCTTATTGTTTCTCTCCATTCTGTTCTCTCCTCTTGATCTTTTTTCAAACTTGCTTCCTCCAATTTTCTTAAGATTACCTTGTCAGATTCAACTTATAAAAGGTAATTTTTAGTGATTTTGTAAGCTCATTCATCAAAGAATAAGCACTAAATTATTTTTTCTTCTTTTTCTTCAAATTTAAATATGATATTCCCACACCCCCTTCTTTATTCTTGTTCAAATCAAAAAAAATTTAACTTTGATTTACCTATGATGTTTCTAACAATGCTTTCTCTCTTTTTTTTGCATAAATATACAACAGATCTATGTTGGGGGAATTGAAACAAAAACAACTAAAAGTGTTGGGAAACTTGTTCTGGTAGCAAACACAGACTGTGAGTTTCTTTCTTAGATTAATCTCCATCCAAATATTTGTTTTAATTAACTAGAAATTTTAATTTGTGTGGTGTTTGATTTATTTATTTTGATTATGATTAATTGTCGGTGTTGTTAATCTATGTTTCTTTGGTAATATATATCTTTCTTAAACAAAATATTACACTTGCATGCAACCGAAATAGATTGTTTACAACTGCGTTTTACAATTCATATTCAAACTTGTTCTTGAAGTTAGGTAATTTTTTCTTTTTATATATTTTTCTCTTTAGTATTAACTCATGTTTTAATGGAGTTTTGCATGTTTAATGAGTTTATTGTTTATAATAGGAAATAAAAGTAACATGCCCTCTGTCGCACGTGTACGGTATCGCGACGATCATCCTCTCAGATCAAAATCATCGGGAATTGTGCAGGTGAAAATGACAAGGAATTCTTGTCATTTATCAGTAAAAATAAAAATAAGAATCGCTACCTAATATTTTGATCACTGGAAACCCTAACTGGTCTCAGAGTCTGGGTAACGTAACTAATTGTGTAAAAGGAAGGTATTAGCACCCTTAGTACGTCTTATCTAAAGTAAGTTGTATTGTTTATTTGTTTGATATAAACTAAGGAAAAGTTGTGTTTTTTAATCGCTGATTTCTCTAAGGTTTAAAAAAATTCATTCTCGGTAAGTAGTTTCTTATCTTATCAAATTAAAAACCTAACCGTTTTAAAGCCAACATAAAAAAATAAACTATTTTTTATTTAATATCAAGAATATATCTTACGTATAAGTTCATAATCTCGTATATTAAAAGAAATAAAAAAACATTGTTATTTATTTTAATATCAGTAATACATCTTACATATAAGTTCATAATCCCGCATATTAAAAGAAACAAAATAAAAGTTTTTGGTATTTTTGAAATGCAAGCCAAAATCCTTTGGAATTTTAATTTTACAAACTTGTTATAAAATCCATACAATATTTAAAAAAAAAACATGTCAAAGTATTTTAGATTTTTACAAAAGAAATATGCTAAAATAAATTCAGGATTTTTAGCCATATGCAAGAAAAAAGAAAATATATTTCAAAAACTTTTAGGCCTTGTTTAGTAAAAACTCATTTTTCTTTGTAATAAAACTACCAAAAATAAACTTAAAAGGTGTTTGCCAAACACACCCTTAAACCCAAAAACCCTCTAACAAAAAATAAGACAAACCAAACAGGGTATTAAACCCTTTGACCTAATTTGTTTTTACCTAACTCGATCGGGTTGACCTGAAATTTTTGATTTGCCCATAAGTCGAACCAAAAATCCTAGTTTGACTCGACAACAACCTCAAAAAAAACCAAAGCCAAAAAATAGATTAAACATCCAAAAAACAAAAAAAAAACTTAAACAAAACGGATCAAATGCCAAAAAAAATGAAGAATACCAAGAACAATTAAGAACCCTAAAACGAACCGAGCAACATGAAACTCAAAACAGACAAGATTTGGTCAAAACAAAGGCACATATATATTGGAAATCATGCAATGATCAATAATCTAGAATCCATTCACTTTAATTATCACTTAAATATCACAATTTTGTCAAAATAGATTTGGGTTCTATATTGAAACCCTATGATTAAAAACGTTAAAATCATGTTATTGATACAAATAAATACTAGATTATTGGTTAATCATTAATAAGAAAGGGTTTCGTGCAAAGAAATAGACCAAAATTGGTTCAAACCTAGGGGCTAAGGTAATATACTAATATTCCTCCCAAGAACTCGAAAAACATTCATTAAAAAAAAAACCCAGAAAATTACCAACCTAAGACAGCCTTTGCCAAACCTAGAAATAGGCATTTTTTTGCTTTTAAAACATGTTCTTTTTATCCCAACAAGTCATGATATCATACACAAACATGTTTGAACAAAAAAAAATATCAAAGCATCAAAATCAAGCATAAGGTACCAATCTAAAGAACTACCAACCTAAAACAGTCTATATGTTCATGCAACATGGATTCAAGATTGGTTTTCTGAACACATTTTGAGTATGAACAAACCTAGCAAACTCAAGATAAAAACATTTGCTTTAATATGCATAGTTTAAACTAAACAAGAACTAAAACAACATTAAATATCAAAAACAAACTTAAACAGCAACTTTAATGTATCAAAAACATCAAAAATAACTTCATTAAGTAAGAATCACAACAACAAAGAGGTGAATGCAACATCATTTATTAAACATTCCAAAATTATTTTTTATGCTTGAAAACATTAATATAAAACAAAAACAAATAAAAACACCTTAAGAAGACCACAAACTTGCTAAGATGATATACCTAGAATAGTTACTCTCTCTCTCTCTCTCTTTTCTTTCCTTTGAAAAGTTTTGTCTCTCACAAACTTGTTAAGCTTAAGAAACTTGAGAAAACTTTGTGTTAGCCTCTCAAACCTTCAAACTTAGTTTACTTGTCAATATTTGTTTTCTTTCTTCCTCACTTTTCTTTTATTTAGCCCATTTTTTTCTTGATCTTGAGACAGTATTTATAGGGTTTTGCTAAGGTTTTGAAGGTCTTGAATATATTTTTTACCTCTTGATCTTGAGGGAAGTGTTGTAAGCTCTTGATAAGAACTCATTAAAAAGCTTTTGTATGTGAACACATAAAAACCAAATCTTTGTTTGTGAACACACAAAAACCAAATCAGTTTTTGCATGATGGTTGCGCTGTCGAGGCTAACTGAGTTGCTCACTTTTGAGGCCTTGTCAGAGCAATTATAATGTCATCATCACCTAAGACCAATTGAATTTGGTAAAGGAGGTGCACAGCTTTCATTTGGAACCAACCTTACTCAATTTGGAGGTTTGTAACTCCACATTCATTCATTTAAAGTTGTCAACTCAATCAGTCAAAACTGTTAAAACAGAAATGCAAGCTAACGAACGACATGTCATTCACCTTCTCTTCATTAAGTCTGAATGACACATCATTTAAGGTTCTTAATTTAGGATTTGAAAAATTTTAATTGAGTTCATGTTCTTCCAATTGTTTTTAATTGTACATATAATTGCCTTCAAACTTTTAAATTCATGCAAATTCACCCTTGTCAAACTCAATTGTCAACCCCAAAGTTGACTATTATTTTCATTTTATTTTTAGATTCTGAATTTGTGCATTTCGACTCTCAATTGACTAATAAACTTTTACATCTAATTTCTTTAATTTGACCCCTGATTTGCTCAATTTCAGCTCTTACACTCACGCGTCTTTTTAGTTTGGTTCTTTGTTTGGATTTCTTCAATCAAGTTCTTAATTGCCCTACAAACTTCAATATTTATACAATTAGGCCCCTGATTTGATCAAATTAACTCTTAAAAATTCTATTTCAACCCCTAGACTTTAATTTCTCCCAATTAAAATTAAATTAAATTAACTTCAAAAACTAATTTTCTTGCAATTAAACTCTCAATAAATTCAATTAATCCTTGAAAAATTTCAATTGAGTCCTTAAAAACTCTTTTTTTAATTTTTCTCTTTAAATTGAATTTTCTTCGACAATAGGGCCTTCATCAGTCGAAAATACATTGTTAAATTTTTTAATTTTATATATTTTAATCTTCCTCAACCATTCTTTGGAAATTTCCTAGACGTTTTGGTATATTCTTCTTATTGGTATATTTTTTTTATTTGTTTTTCAATTTGTTTTTGTATTTTCTTTTTTCTCTTATTTTTTTTATTTTTTGTTTATGTGGAGCACCAAAACAAGTAACAATAGATGCCCCCTTATTACAATACTTATGGAGTAAAGACTTGTCAAGTGCTTTACGTAGTAAGTTTGTAAAGATAAATGAATTGTTCTTCAAAACTAATCTTCTCAAAGTTTTTAGTTGGTTGACCTGAAACTTTATTTTCGCAACAATTCTCTTCAATTCAAAACTATAACCCAATTGTTTACAGCTTGGTTAACCTAAAATCTCAATCTAACAATTCCCTTTAACCTGAACCTTGGTCTTGATGTAAAACCCCGGGTAACCTTTTGTGTAGTATAATTTTAATTATGAATTTCTTCTTTAATTATGTACTTATTTCAATTTTAATTTCGTTAATTCCCATTATTTGTAAATCTTTGAATTGTGCAATGTACTTCAGTTATAAATTGTAGAATAATTCATTGAATTCCATCTATGTAAATGTGTGGTATTAATTCTTTAAACTTGTGTGAATTTTATTTTTGAGAAATCATGATATAATGAGAGGAGGAAGTCCTAAATGATAGGACGAGTAGGAGATTTGATAATTGAGAATTGTGAAAGAAGAGTCGATAACTTGGTACCTAAAAATATAGAGGAAACTCTGTCGGATTTTTAATTGATTGTAAAAAAAAAAATTACCCTAATCTTACTTGAATTATTATGTTTTTGCTCTTTGTTTTGAACACAAATTGTAGGGTTGTTACACTTTATCTTCAACTCTGTTAACCTGAAATCCTAATCTAGTGATTCCTTTTAACTAAAACCAAAATCTCTACCTGCAGCTCAATTAACCTGAAATCCTAATCTCGCGATTCTCTTTAACCAGAACCTAAATCTTTATCTGCAGTTCAATTAACATGAAATCTCAATCTAGCAATTCCCTTTAACTAGAACCAAAATCTCGCAGCTACTAGGAGAACCATATGCTCACAGCTATTCTCCTGCACAACTATCTTTTTTTCAACTTAATTGACTAGAAATCTTGAATCTCAGTGATCTTCTTCAACTGAAACTTTCTAAGGGTGTCTTTAACTATTTTAATTGAATCCAAAACATTTTTATTATATAATTAAAAATTGAGATTCCTAATGGCAAGGTTCCCCAAACCCAGATTCTTGATGGTAGTTTTTCTTGTTCTTCCTGATGACAAGGTTTGAACTTTCTTCTTTTCTTGAGAATTTTCTAATAGTATGATTCTTCTCACTTTTCTTCTTGATTGCAAGGTTTAACAACTAGGATTCCTGATGGTAGGTTCCTATTTTTCTCCTTTTATAATGATAGGGTTTGACCAAGCTTTTCCTAAACTTTCTTGGTGTTTCCTGATTGTGGGTTAACATATGTCTTTCCTGATGACAGGGTTAACTGGATTTCCTGATGATAGGGTTGAATTTCTTGGTGCTTCTTGATTGTAGAGTTAATGTATCTTTCATGATGGTGAGGTTGAACTGATACCTCCCGATCGCGAGGTTTAAAAACATGGTGCTTTTTTATTGCAGGGTTTAACTAATACTTCTCAATCATGGGGTTAGAAAACTTGGTGCTTCCTTATTGTAGGGTTGACCTGAAGACTCTTCCTGATGACAAGGTTGATCTTCTTCTTTTCTTGAGAATTTCCTAATAATAGGGTTCTGCTCACTTTCCTTCCTAATTGCAGGGTTTAAAAACTAATAATTCTTGATCTCAGGGTTTGAACTTGGTGTTACTTGATTGTAAGGTATAATTGATACTTCCCGATTGCAAGGTTTGAAAACTTGGTGCTACTTGATTGCAGGGTTGACCTAAAGACTTTTCCTGATGACAGGGTTGATCTTCTCTTTTATCTTGAGAATTTTCTAATAATAGGTTCTCCTCACTTTCCTTCCTGGTTGCAAGGTTTAACAACTAATACTTCCTAATCTAAGGGTTTGAACTTGATGCTTCCTGATTGCAGGGTTTAACTGAGATTCCTTGCTATCATCACTCAAAGATTCTTTCTTTATCAACTTGGATTCATCAAAATCTTATTAGATGTCATTGAGGATTTTTCCTAAGAAATTCAAAAATATTTATGCAATGCTTTAGGGTTAGATGACATGCATGCATCCTTATCTAGTTTGGAATATAGCCCCCCTCTTCGATGCTTCATCATTATAGGGCGTCTTTACTTGTTATCCAAAGCTTTCTTATTTTTCTAATTCACCGGCTCATTTAATTTTACCGTATGTTAATCCTTTACTCGAATGTAAGTGTAGTGCCTGTCTTGGGTTGTCCTTGATGATTACTACTCTTATTGTTTATTAAGCTTAACCATGCCTCCAAGTATGGCATTCCTTGCTTTATCATGAAAGAGTTTAACAAATCATTGAACTTTTTGAATTATTTCAGAAACTACTCTCTAATTAGTTGTATGCATCCTGCTAATAATTATCAAAAGGTTTTCTAGTGTCGACCTTATTTAAATTGTCAATTAGTCACAAAGTTGCCTTAAATTGAACCATACTCTTCTTTTCTGATATGAGCATTATCAATTGATTTGATCAAGCTTCTTTGTACTATCTTCATAAAGGATCTTGTACGACCCATCAATGAACCACTTATTTTTCAAACAATCACCTTTTCCTCGAGAGTTAACCATAAGCGTTCAAAGATCATGCTCATTCCTGTCTTACTATTAAAATGAAACCAAAAAGATGCTAGTTTTGAAAGTATTTTAAAAATTAACTTGGTCAAAGACCCAACATAAGTCATTCAATATATGCAATCTTTTGATTATTTTGCATTTTGAAAATAAAAATTGGCTCAATGTAAAATTAAAACAATTTGTTTGGCTCTTTTATGATATATGTGTAAATTTTAATCTCTCATTTTAGGTGTATCATTCGATGGTACATGATAAGGTGATCTTCTGTGGATTTCAACGGCAAGAGGTTTGAGTCAAGACTTAAGGTTTTATCAAAAAAAAATTATCTCTTTTGAGCAACCATTTTATCAGCATGCATAATAACCGGTAACTTAGTTTTATGAAATCATGACCTTTATGGAAAAGCTCTTCACGTTTGAGAGCATCATTTATCGGTTCAAATTGATTGCTTGATTAAAAAAAGGCTTTTAAATTAAAGCACGTGGTTATAAAAAAAAAAAAGAGAAATTCATAGCCTCAAAAAATATTTGAGGGTTTCAATAACCTAGGACCACCATCAATTATTCACTCCAGTCTCTTTCTTTTGTTGTTTTGTAAAAGAAATGGCATATAACCATGTCATTCATTTAAACCAGAATCTTTACCTCAATCAATCAATGGTTCAGGAAGCTCCATAACCATGTCATTCCTTCCATTGTCAATCTCAAACTTAAAGAGAAGAATAAAGCTCATTGCTCATCATTTATCTTATAATACTCCATTTTTTTGTTATCTTAACAAAGACCATAAATCAACTCCAACTCCTCATTTGATAGATAGCTTATCTTTTATCTAATCATTTAAAAATACTATAATCTCAATCACATTTTCCTTAACAAGAGGCTTTATCATAGATACCGAAAGACTTGGTATTTCACTTTCTTGTCTTTTGATCTTGTGGGTGTGTTTTCCCTTCAGTTTTGTTTCTTCTCTCTTTTTTTCTTTCTTTTTTTTTTCACTCATGCCCCCAGTCATCAAATTTTGGCATTTTAATTAAAATCTATCTCGCCTTTCTTGTCTAAATTTTTTTTTTTACTTTTGGCCCTTTCTCGATCTTTTGTTTTTAGCATTTCCTTTATCTTTTCTAAAGGGGTTATTCATTTCATTATATAATAATAATTAAATCTATATTATTTGAATTAAAAACAAAAAATATTAATATATGTCATTTTTAGTAATTTCATTGTCAAACCTCAATATAAAAAGTATATTAGCCAAACACATTAAATTGTTTTTTATTCAACTTCAATCTCAACCACGGTTTTAACCAAACACTTAGTTTATAAAACAAACTTCAACTAAAAATGATTTTTATGAAATTATTTACTTCAAAACACAACCATAAAAATTAATACAATACCAAACACACCCTAACTCTTAATAATGAAAATTAATAATAAAAAGGGAAGTAGAAGAAAATGATTTCAAAAGTAATTTTCAAATCCTGCAGAAGAGCCCACTATGTTCCGGGTTGCAGGAAGACTACTATTGGGTCTGGATTTTCTTGGGCCAAATCATCAACTCTTTCTTCCTTGAACAAGAATGATTTTTCATTAACTGAAGGGCCTTAGCCCCATTCACATAGACCATGCACAGATCAAAGCAAGATTCAGTTAAAGCTTCAAACTATCTGGACAAGCGCCAATACTTCCTTCTCGGGGTGTATTACATTGAAATGGGCACTTTTTCAAGCCAGCTTCTTCATTTAGTTGGGCCAGCTTCAAATCTGGCCTAAGCCCACCAAAATCTGCTCCGTCCCCAAAAGCATTACTTGCTTTTTTTTCTTCTTCAGTGCAGAGCCTCTCAGCAGTCCCAGCCCCAAGTCACAGAAGCTTTGCCGAGGTTCTAAAGCCAGCTCTTACAAGCACATGGCATTAATTAACTACTGAAGTAACTCTTGGAGTGTGAATGCATAAGAAACCGCCAGTTTTTATGGTTCCAAGTTCCATGGACATCAGAGCGAGAATGAATTGGGCCTACATCTGCAACGATTCTACTCACCACCGGAAAGATAAAAGAAACCGGGGAAAATATTGTCCCTCAAGCCTGTTGTTCAACTAGAGACATATAGATTGTTACAATAATTTGTTTGTTTAGCCCCTTTTCCTTCTTTCTTTTTTTTCTAATCACACTCTTATAGACCTAAATTAATGGCAAATTAAAACATATTTATTAAAGAATAGAAAGATTCAGAAATAAGAGACTAAAATAAAAATCTCAGCAAAAAAAATGGTGTTTTTAAAACTTGGGGCTTAATATATATTTTGTTCCTCCAAATTTTAAAATTATAAACTTTCATTCCCTAATAATTTATTAAATTCAATTTTAATCTTAGACTTTATTTTTTTATTTATTAGTATCTCGTTTGAAAGAGGAGAGAAAAAATGACTAAATTTTAATGATAGAGAAAAAAGATTTTGGTTGAGACTGATTTTGACCACAAAAATGGATGATTTTGATGTCAATAAGTTTTTTTTATGAAAAGAGTTTATCCAAAGTGTTTTCCTTAAACTTGCCTGAAATGGTAGATATGAATCTAAAAAAAAATTTGATTTTGAGTTAATTGTGGGTCTTTGAATCAATTGTTAGGTTGTTTGAGGCTATGAACATGTTTTATGTGTTTAGGGTTTTTTTTCTCGGGTCAAAATATGGTTGAAAACAGATTTTTCTTGATCTAAAATAGGCCAACTTGATTTTTTAATGACCAGAGATCACTAAAATATGGATAGGGTAGGCAACGTGTCGACTGTAATTTTTTTCAAATAATTAAAGGACAGACAACTTGTCGTCCATCCATTAAAAAATGTTTTAAAAAAAATTAGGCTCGCGTACCTGGGCCTTTTTCAGGAAGCCCGGGAGATTTAAGCCTTCTTGACCCGAGAAATTGAGTCTTTTTTTTTCTTTCTTATCCATTGCAATTGGATTTTTAAAAAATTCTTGTTTTATTTTTCAATTTCATCACTTAATATTTAGCTGATTATTAATCGAGTAATATAATTTATTTTAATTTAATTTTTTTTCCAATCACCTTAACATTGGGTTGGTTCTAAATTTTATAGGTGTTTATTTTAGATAAAAAAAAAAATTAAACCCAATTGAGTTCATGATCCATATCACGAGTTTGACTGATTGACTTCAGCTGAGTAGAAATCAGGTTCATGATTTTTTTATTGCGTCAATGATTTTCGATTTAATTAATTAGATGCATATATAAAGTTTTTGAATTCCACTTGAGATTTTTTTATATATAAAATCACGTTGTAAAAATATATAAGTATATTTTTTAGAAAAAAAAAATTTCGATCTAAAGCAAAACACAGGTAAAATAGCTAGTATAAAACCAAAATTAATCAAATCTTAAAAAAAATATAAACAATCATCCAAGATGACTTATCATTCCAAATAAATTGGAGATAACCATTACAAATTGTGCTGATGGTTCTTTTGTAAATTGGATGGTAAGAAAGAAGTGCTCCTTGTACAGTGGAGCTTCCCGACAGGAGTTATTCACTTTATAATTTATACCTCTTTTGGTTATAGTACAATTTACGAAATTATAAAAGTAGATAATTATTCGAATCATTAATAATATTAAATTTATTTATATCTGTTGATTCTCCTTTTTAAAACATCCATAATATACGCTTTGCACAATATTAGAATATTTCCGACACAACTTTATATTTGGACTCCTTGTTTTTCTCGCTTTGGTTTTGCAGTATACTATTAACTATTAACGACACAACTTTTGCTTCAATCTTTTCAAATCATCTTTTTTTATTCTTCTACTTCTTAAAATAAAGAATAAATTAAATTAAAAGGAGCATATGAACTAATTAATAAATCTTTTAAATTAGAAAAACCATTTAACTTATCTTGTAGAATTATAAAAAAACAATTTGATCATTTTAATCTTACCATTCCATCAACAAAACATCAAGAAATCTGTTTAAATAGGTTTAGTGATTTCCTAAAACTTCTAATTTAAATAGATGTTAAATTTTATAAAAATTCATGTCATTACATATATTTTATATCAAATAATTTCTATTAATGATTTTTTTCTAGAGAAATTGTGCATAAAAAAATAAAATAAGAAAGTGTTGAAGATTTTTCACACACTCGCAATGTAACGTGAAGTGGAGCAATGTTTTTCTTTTTATTTTGTTTCCTAAACTTTTGTTTTTATCAATTGAGTTTTTTAATTGCAAAGTAAATAGCAAATTGAGTAGTATTTGTTGGTTAGGGACAGAATTGTACTTAGAAAAACACTAAAAACAAGTGGTGTTTTAAAGGTGGCATGAAAAGTAAAATGTAGTCCTTCAATTTTATACATTACAACTTATTCGGTCTTTTTAATACAATTTTATTTTTATTATTTTTAATTATGCGGTACGTGAATGAGAGAGTTTCGTCGTACGTGAATGAGAGAGTTTCGTCGAATTCAAGTAAAGAGAGAAAGCAAGTTGTTGTTTTCAAATGTTCTAACCCCTAAATTGGTTTATTTTACCTTTCACGTGTTTCATATTATAGTTGTTCAAAACTTCAATGTTATCTAAAAATATATTAAAATAGAGGAATGAATCTTTTATGTAATGAATCTTTTTTGTAGTCGTGGTTTGTTTTGTTTTTTTATATTTTAAAAGTATTTTTAAAAATATTAAAAATAATTTTTTATATATATTTTTATATTATTTTAATGGGTAGTTATTAAAAATAATTTTTAAAAATATATATTTTCAAACAAAAAAAATTATAAATTTACAAGTATAGGGGTTATTTTGGGCTCTCTTTTAGTGGCTTGGACGAAATGCAATAATTGAAGTTGGCTTTCTCTGTTCAAAATGAATAAAAGTTCTCTAGTGATTTTTGTTATAGCTCCTTGCTATAATTTAGATTTTCATTTTTGGTCTCTCTATGACGACGTGGCCACAAAGAAAACTGTCAGCATGTTTTATTTAGAGGGTGTTTGAATGGAGGTGATTTGTGTTTTTTTAAGTAAAAAGAATGTTTTTATAACTTTTAAAGGTGTGGTTTGTTCTTAAAAGGTATTGTATCTTTGACAAAAAACCACCACACCTCCAAGCCAAACACACCCTTAAAACACCATCCAGCTGGTCTCTTTTTTATCCTGCCTTTCCTCGCGCACAAATCCTAATCTTTTTTTCTTTCGACATTGCCAAGCAAGAGATATATCCTTGACATCAACATCCGATCTTTCGCATCTAAACACCCCACCCAGTCAGAGCTGTTGTTTCGCACTATGCTTTCCCTAGCAACACGTTTGTTCCTACACATTTGCTTGGCATTATTAATGTTGCTTCTGGTTCTTGTTTGGCGTTTCATGCCTTGCTTCTATACCCACTTGGAAGAAGACCATAATCAGGAAAGCAGTCGAACCGAATCTAGTGTCATCATATTTTTCTTTAATTTATTTATTAGTTTTTTATTCTCTGATTTTCTTTTTTTCATTACAACTCTTAGGTTAATATTTTTTTATACGCCGAGTAACCTAATTATATGACTTTTGGATGCGTATGAGAACGAAAGCAAGGGGGTAAAAGTCAATTTTTCTTTAATTTATTTATTAGTTTTTTATTCTCTGATTTTCTTTTTTTCATTACAACTCTTAGGTTAATATTTTTTTATACGCCGAGTAACCTAATTATATGACTTTTGGATGCGTAAGAGAACGAAAGCAAGGGGGTAAAAGTCAATATAACAAAACAAGCAGTAAAAGTTTTCAAACGAAGATCTATTACTTCATTTCAATTTTTTTAACATGGTGAACACGATAAGTAACCATCGGTCAAAAAAGCAACAACCAGATAATCAGAACACAAGAGATCCCGTAACCAAACAGAATCACAACTAAAACTAAGCCATTAAAATCATAAAACAACCGCGTGCCTCCCAAACCTAGTCCCTCCAGCTACCACCATCAGATCCGCCCCTGGAAGAATACCTTGA
>Ga0325411_1006509_pt1 | contig 12814 bp, 6 predicted proteins | sample PopdelMetagenome_13_FD_206181 | JGI IMG/M metagenome (GOLD analysis project Ga0325411, IMG submission 206181) | Populus deltoides microbial communities from Bellville, Georgia, United States - Xylem-PdIQD-R4 | ecosystem: Host-associated > Plants > Phyllosphere > Stem > Wood/Secondary xylem... | reverse complement strand
AAATTATTAAATTAACTTATCAAATTAAATTGAGGTTAATAACTATGCATTAAATCTAGCGAATCCTATAGTTATAAATGAAATATTAGTTTTAAGTTTTATCCCAATATAAATTCTTTAAAATTATAAATTTACATGTTGATTTAAATAAATTAAATTAATATATATATATATATATATATATATATATATATATATATATATATATATATATATATATATATATATAAAATCCTTTCCGTAATAGAATTTTGAAAAATATATATTTGTTACAAAATTTGTTAAATCCGAGTGAAAAATGACTTTGTTTCATTACGAAATTAGTATTTTTTTTTATTAACTTTCAGAATTCAATACTTTTGTGTTTCTTGAATAATGACTTAATCTCTTTTTATTTGAATGAATTGTATACGTACGTAACAACATTCTTACAAGACTCACGTAACTAATTTTTGGCTACCAGTTTGATATTCTCCGACCACATTCGCTTTTTAGTAAACAATGATTAATTTGTTTACTATATTTATTGCAATTGATTCACAAATTGAGAATCTCATTAAAAACAAAAATAGAGAAAGATAGCTTTGTTTCGTTATGAAATTATCGGTTTTTTTATACATATACCGATAACAAATAATTACATTTAATTTTTAGCTCCAAATTTATTATTTTCCTTTTTTCACTATCCAGTCCATTGGAAAAATTCTCAAATGCATTTTCAATTCTAAACATCCAATTTACTGGCCACGATTATAACCATTGAAGACTCTAAAAATTTTAGAATTTTTTTTTTTGGAAAATCAAGAATATATATAATAAAAAGAAAATATAAACAGAAAAAACGGAGCTTTAACTATATAGATTGTAACCTAAACCTTAATCTAACTACAAGGAAGAAAAATTAATTAATAAAGAACAAACAGCTCTACTAATAAAGCAACAATACAAAAAATCAAAATTCTAAAAATTTTAGAAGCTCCATTGGTATGTTATGGCTATCCGTGTGAAATGATATATATATATATAAAATTAGTTGATTTCATAAGAGTTTGAGCAATTTTTTTGTAATGGAGGAGATGTATCATTAGAGCAAAAGAGAAAGGATTGATGTGTTTTTGCTGATGTTCAATTTCTCGCAAGTGGGATGGCTTTCTTTCTTCCAACTTCTCCTGCTTTAATCTTACGGCTCTTTTATTTTTTTTCTTTAGATCTAAGGGCTGGGAAATGTTTTCTAATTTTGGGGATTATTTTACGGGAGCATATATCTGCCTAAAATTAAATTGTTAGCTCGTGCATGTAAATGCATGGGCATGGATACTTAAAGAGTTATAATAACTACTTGAAGCTGTGAAGAAACGACACCAAAACCACTCGGGAAGCCATCGGCATGAACAGTTAAATCTTCTACTTGTCGACCATACCAATATTTATACCATAACTACTAATAACTAGTTTATGTTCTGCTGGTGAAGAAGTTGCGACAACTTTAGTTTCACACACGCTTTGCAGCATCTGCCCATCCGCCGGGAGAGATAAATTTATTAAATTGGTGTATCTAGATATAAGGCCATGTAATAAGATTGGCAAAGCAATCAAAATTTAATATAGTTGAAAGATGGTGAGTAATTAATTATCAAATTAAAATCCCCATATGAATGGACCATTTAATTTGTTAAAGTATTTAATTGATCTAGCTAGAAAGCATTATGCCTTAGAAGCTAGTTAGGTTACGCATATTGACTTTGCTACGGCTAGTTTTAACTCCATCCGTAACACTGAAAATTAATCAGCATGTTGGTTTTGCATTAATGGCCGAATTCACTATATATATATATATATATATATATATATAAAGCTGCAAATACAAGCCAACAACAGCTTCCTCGATGCTTAAAGGCTACGTTGTGTTAATTTATTAGCTATTATGACTGAGTTGCAATGAGTTATTGAAAGGGTTCACCATCTTTAATGTCAATACAGAAGAGCTTTATTTTATGGTTGCTACGACCCGTTATTGTATTTCCACGCAACATAACGATTGGAGAGGTTGAGTTTCGCTGTCTATATTAAATCTTGTTTGATGTGTGAAGATAAGCTGGAGAATGTTGTAAAGAAAAATTGAGAAAGAAAACCATATATATATATATATATATATATATATTATTAACGTGGGTGTCCGAGCTAACTTGTGCGTATCTCGACTAATCCCATAGGCCCTGAAGTTAACAACCATGTGAGTCTCCAGTAACCATTATATTAAACATGTGTTGTATATGTTTTGTTATTGTATCCCACGTAAGATGATTAAGGGGCATTCTAATTGATGTTTTTAAGAAATTAAATTTCTTATTTAAATTAATTTTTTATGTTTTAGAGTTACTTTAATGTGCTGATTTTAAAAATATTTTGTTAAAAAAATATTATTTTGATGTATTTCTAAACGAAAAATATTTTGAAAAACAATCGCTACCAAACTCTCAAACACCTCTTAAAAGATATAATTTCATCTTTAAAATAATTCAATAAAATATCTATCATTTTGTTTTTATGTGATTGATATCTTTGAAACAGCCAAATATATAGTTTCGAGAAAAATACTGAAACAAATTGAATAAAAAGCCATTAATTAACCTCTCATTTTCTTCATTATTTGCTTGAACCCTAGGAGCAATGTTTTAGCTAGAAATGTCGCGTGATTACTGATCAGTAACCAACCAAGCTTTGAAACAAAAGCCATACCATTATACCATGGAAGGGGATTTCCTCTAAAGGGAAGATACATATTAAGAATCAATTTTAGAAATTGGTAATCAAAACAAGAGCCTTTATATATATATATATATATATATATATATATATATATATATATATATATATATTCTTCGGCATTAAATTAAGATCACTCGCATGAATGCAATGCTACAACAACATATTAATATACAGAGATAAGCTAATTGTATTAATTAAAGAAGACCTCAAATAATCATATCTTATATTTCAATGGTTAAATTCAATCATTGCATCAGTTATTTTTCCTTAAAGGCAAGTTCAAATAGCGTTAAAAACCATGACTGAAGTCATATACAATGTTTTTCATGAATTTTTATGCAAGGAATGTTGTTTACTTGACCACTGCTTAATTTATGGAATGACAAATGAATTTGGTCCCTGAATTGTTTATTTTCTTCATTTAAAGCACATCTTTAATCTCTAATCATGGTAAATTATTGCAACATTATTGTTTTGCTCTTGGCAGCTGAGCAACGCGGTTATGGTGGTTGCACACACCGCCACCGCCACAATTTCCCTTTGCGACCAACATCATTCACTGCCTAGTAACAACTTCGACACTTTTTTTTTTCTTTTTGGCAAAATTGGATTTTGTACACCGCCTATCCTAATAGGTAAGATCAGTGATTATTAATTATACTTATCCATGCAATAAAATGGTATGTTCTTTCTCTAAAAAAGTGCGAGTTTGTTGGAAATAGATAGGAGATTTGTAACTCTTTAAATAATAATAATAATAATAATAATAATAATAGCCTATGAATCCAGATATATATATATATATATAAATGAAGATTGTGAACTTAAAAGATTTATGGTATATTTATACCTCATGAATCTTATTTTTTGTGAAGAGAAGGGGTTAGAGTGTAATTTTACCTTTATGATATTCTGAATTGTATTCTACTCAAAATAATACGTATTAAATCAGTATAAAATATAAAGGGACCCGCGTGGAGTCCCAGAAAAATCCCTAATGAGTGTTGGTCTCAAGCCCATTAGAGGTGAGAAATGGGTCCAGACACGCTACCTGGACCCAAGCATGTTGGGTTCGGGGTGCACTCCTGAGCCCAAGCCTATGAGAGTGCTAAAGTGCTAGGGTGTTGGGTGTTACAGCACGCTCAACATGGGCTCGGACCTCTTGCTTGAACTTATGCCCTTTAGGGAGTTGGGCTCTAACAATAGCCTAAACCCGAGCTTATTAGGTGTTGGGCTCGAGCTACTATGCCTGAGCCCACTCTTTTTGGGCCCTCTATTATACTTTGGGGTCGGAATATCAAGCTCGAGCCCAATTGGTGTTCTTGTTAGACCTATTTTTAGGGAATTTTTTGGGTTTATTTTAGGAGGTTTTTTTGATCCATTTTATTTGGATCCATCAACCCCTAAAAGGGCATTTCTCGGTTCCTTTATGACTTATTATAATTGTTGTGACTAGTTCTTGTATTTCACATTAATTATGAAAGCTATTAGATCCAAGTTAAGCTAGAACTTTTCAAATACATATGTGCATATCTAACAATTTGATTGGCAAATTTTGTATTCTAGAATTATCATCACTAATATATATTGGATTAGTTTGTCGCTAATAATTTTATAGACAGATTTGCTGACCAACAAAGGTTGCTGGAAAAAAAAAAAAACCTTACTCATTTCATTCCATTGGTATTTTCATCGCGTAATATAGCATATCACCGATAGAAAAACCATATGTCATTCCATCAATGATTTTTTTCTCGTCCGTTGGTGAATTTGACATATAATTATTAAACTGATTGCATCGGTGAGTAAACATTAGCAATGGTATTTGCAGTAATTTTTTTCCAACTCTCTGGAATATACCGACAGACTAAGTGCATCAGTAACTCATCAGTAATAATTTAAAAATATTTTTTAAAAAAAGTATATTCAACAAAAATAGAAAATAATTAAAAAATAAATTAATATAAAATTCAAATATTTATTACAAATTTAAACATTTATAAGTTCAAATACAACTAATCTAGAATATAGGCATTGAAGGAGGAGGAGGCGGGTCTTCGCTTAGGTCGTGGGGTGAATAAAAGGGAGCACATAATACCACTCATTTGTGATCTCATCTTCATTACCAATCGGTGGAGTTTAGCCATTTCAATACTGAGTCATTCACAATCAATAGCAAGACTAGTCGTCCTAATTTGAACTCACTAGTCCAAAATCGCCTCGAATTCCAGAGTTTGAGTGCTCGAAACCAATTGCGATCATCCAATGGTTGAAACATTGCAGGTCGTCCACAAGTCCTTGACAGTAGTGTTAAAGAGACCATACACCTGATTTCCATTGAATCCACCAGATGATCCTACCTCTAACCATATATACAAATCGAGATTTAAATGGGTCGAATGATCATCATTGTATCTCTCCTTCAACTAGGTATTCTAAATATCCTGGAAAAAAAGTCAACAAATTAAAAAAATAATAACTTAAAAAAATGGTTGAAAACAATATACCACAAAGTGTTGAGCTTGACTATCCAATAGTTATTACACCTCTTTTTAGTTGTCATCAATCCGCACGTGTTGAGCTCTATTAGGATTAGTTGGTGTCCAAAAACCATAACTTACAGGAGAAAATGGTTTTTAGTTAAATATATTTAAAAAAAATAGATGTAATTAAAAAAGAATCTTACCATTTGTTTTGTATGTGAAATGAACAAAATAAAGTCGTCAGTGTGCATGGTAATGGAACCATGAACACGCCGATTCCGGTTCGAAACCATCAAATGTCACGTGCTAAATATATTCCATCCACACGACCTCTAAGATGTATATAGGTATGATACCCTTCCAAACCACCATCTTTTTCCAGCCTAGAAGGTCTCTTTCTTCCGCATATTGTTTTGCTTTCTTTTGTTCCTCATACCAAAAATCACATAACCTATATGATACAAATGAATTATCTGTTAGTTAATGAGTAATAAAAATGAATAAAAGAATTAATAAATCTTATCTTGATTTCAAACTTATCTAGTTGCAGCATGATTCTCTCAAACCCTCTTTGCAATAGTGTTGTCATCTCTATCTCATTCAAACTTTACCTTGCAGTTAAAATTTTTACAAGAAACATTTTATTGATATTAATAAACTAACCAAATTAACATCATAAAAAATATTTAAGTTAATATTAATCTTAAACCTTTCAAACCATACATTAATCATAGTTTTTTATTCAGGATGTTTGGAAACCTGACTCTATTGAAACAATAGAATTTTCATCAATGATTTCATTGTCGATGTTATGGTTCTCGTAGCCTCAATGTTTGTAAACCTAATATTTATGATGTTGCTTGGAATTAATTTTTCAAAAATTATTAACATGTAAAGAAAAACAAACTTACATTGAAATGTCGTTCTTCCACTAAGACTGGTATTTCCATATAAATTGATCTCGTTGTGAAGGGACCCCTTTGACATGGCAGCATTGCACTTGATGACCCCGCGTCGTGCATGGCTACCTGTGTTTCAGGTGTCTGTTCTTGGTTAGCACCTAGACTCATAGTCGTCAAAAGAGTTACTAGAAGAACTAGCAATGATCTTGTTCGTACGACTTGCTATTGACTTTTTCCTATGTATCTACATAAGTTAAAGGATTAAGATACTGTAAATCATTTCTATTTAAAAACAAATCAGTAGCACCTTCTCTATACATGAGACTACCCAAAACTTTTAAACCTACAAATACACAATAATTTAAATTGGATTGCCACAAACCAATTAATTTTATTTCAATCTATTTCAATCGAATAATTTCAATTATGTGTTCTAAACCACGTGGAAAATTGTTAATCTTATAATCAAAAGATTTAAGATTCAGTCAGCTGTGAGTTTTGGGATAGTAAAAAATGATAATATTGCCTACGAGGAATTCAAACAATCTATTAGTTCATTATAGTATAAGAGATAAATTGTTCAAAACTAACAACAAGTGGATTATTATACTTATTAGATAAAAGACCTTAGTTCATTGCAGTTAAATACCACATAATTATGTGTTTGTCTAAATTCTATTTCTATTAAATACCTTCTCCTCGTAGCATTTTTTGGTACGGGTCATCCATAATAAGAGAATATTGACAAGCTCTCACTTAAAGACACTTCTCTACCGTTGTCATGCCTTGGAACGTGATTGATTCTTGTTCTCAAGTGAGGCTCGAAATAGTACAAAATAAATGTTAAGATCTCTTCAATAATATAACACTTACATATTGAAGCCTCTATATGCACCTTATTTTTTACTTTTCTCTTAAGATTGAACAAGTACATGCATAGAATTAAATGAATATTTTTAATTTAAAAAAATAATAAAATTTTAATTAGGATGCATGTGTAATCCCTAACCTCTTGAATGGATACATCCATCCATATTAGATTGGGCCTTTAATTTCTGCCTCAAACGGTAGATGTATGGGTAAATGCTACATTGAGTTGAAAAACGATGGAGGGAATATCATTTCAAATTTATAGATTGTCTAAAAGATATTAGTTTTAAGTCTCTCCATATATTGTGTCTAACATTTGTTGGAGCATATATCTCTAAAGAAGTGACTAATTTTTGTGAGTGCATCACATATCCCTTCTGGCAATAAATCTCGATAAGCTAGCGAAATAAGTGTTTGCAGAAACACATGGCAATCATGAATCATAATTTCATACAATTTGCAATCCTTTAAATTCATCAACCTTGATATGTTTGAAGCATGTCCATCAGGAAAACCTAGACTCTTATGTCATTGGTAGACAAATAATTGTGCATTCTTGTTTAAGGTGAAGCTGACCTTGAGCTTTGCGAATCATGACCCATCATAAATAAATTCTATATTTTTATGGAAACAAAACATAAATGTATTCATTCTAACCTTGATGTTATTCTTTGTCTTCCTTTTCACATCCATAACCATGTTGAAAATATTTTCAAACATGTTTTTTTTAATGTGCATGATTTCAAGGTTATGACAGAAGAAATTAGTCTTCCAATAAGACCAAATTCTATATTTTTATGGTAACAAAACATAAATGTATTCATTCTAACCTTGATGTTGTTCTTTGTCTTTCTTTTCACATCCATAACCATGTTGAAAATATTTTCAAACATGTTTTTTTTTTAATGTGCATGATTTCAAGGTTATGACAGAAGAAATTGGTCTTCCAATAAGAAAGCTCCTAGAAAATACTACGTTTTATCTAATTACGGGTCAAACCAAAACTAGAAAACTTCTGCTTACCGAATTGAAAACCAAACACAATGTTAACATACTTCGACACCATGTCATATAATTCTTCACTCGACGGTAATGATAGTGCAATATCCCTTTCAATTCTACTAGCAAAAAATTCATTTTTGTTCTTTCTATGCTTGTAATCCATTGGTAAGAATCGTCTGTGACAATAAAAAAAAAAGATGTTTTACTGTCATTTTATTAACATGAAGGCCTTGTTATTTTCTATACAGTATAGACATGCTAGTTTTCCATGGGCGGTCCAACCAAAAACCATTCCATATGTAGGAAAATCATTGATAGTCCACATCAAAGTTACATTCATTTAAAAATTATATTTCCTCGATATCCTATATGTCAAAGTTTTGAATAACCATAATTGCTTCAACTCATTAATCAACGGACAAAGACAAACATCTATATTAGGAACATGTATGACCGTGGAGAAAAACATGAATTTCAGCCTCATACACATCCCATGTAGCAAGTTGTAAACTTTGAGTATCATCGGCCAATAAGAATAAGGAGCAATAAATGACCCGAATGGATTGAATCTATTTGTACATAACCCATGACGTACATTCTTTGATTCAATGTAAGTTGTTTTGCTTTCACAACATGTTTAATAATTTCTTTTAAAAAAATATTTTATTTAACGAATGCAATTCCATGTTTACAAACATTAAGGTTGCAAGAACAATAACATCAGCCTTTAAATCGTCGATGAAAATTTCATTGTTTTAATGGAGCAAGGTTTCCAAACATTCTAAATGGAAACCGCAGGTCAATGCATGGTTTTCAAGGTTTAAGGTTAGTATTAACTTAAATATTTGTTTAATATGTTAACTCGGTTAGTTTATTGAAATTATTGAAATTTTCCTTTTATGAATTTTTACTGCAAGGAAAAAATTGAATAGGAAAGAGCTGATGATAATGTTGCGAGGAGAGTTTGGGAGAATCATGCTACAATTAGGTAAGATTGAAATCTGGATAATATTCATTTCAAATATTAAAATTGTAATTTTCATTTACTAACAGATAATTTATTGTTAACATATAGGTTGCACGATTTTTAGTACGAGGCTTAAAAGAAAGAGAAGAAATATGCGAGAGGAAACGAGCTTCCAGCTTGGAATGACATGGTGGTTTGGAAGGATTTCAGACCGCCATATATTTCGAAGGCTGTATGGGTGGAATACATTCAACACATGACATCCATTCACTTCACGTGACGGTTACAGTCCAGTACGGTAAACCGACACGGGATTGTTCACGGTTTCATTACCACACACCGACAACTTTATTCCGTTTATTTAGCATACAAAGCGGGTGGTAAGATTTTTTTATTACATCTATTTTTTTAATTTTTAATTTTTATAAATATATTTAACTAACAACATTTTTATCTTGCAAGCTATGATTCTTGGACGTGATCCAACACCGATAAAGCTTTTTGTTGAAACACATGCCCAGAGTGATGATCACCAAAAAAGAGTGCAACAGTTCATAGATAGTCAAGCTCAACACTTTATGGTATGTAGGTTTTCAACTATTTTTTTTATCAAACTATAATTTCCTTCAATTTGATGAATTTATTTTTTCTTTCCAAGATACATATAATAGTTGCTTGAAGAAGAGATATGACAACGATCTTTCGACCAATCTGGATATTGATATGAATTTATGGTTGGAGGCAGGATTGTCCGGTGGTCCCAATAGAAATCAAGTATATGAACTTTCTAAAACTACGGTCGAAAACTTACGAATGACCCGTAGTGTTTCAATCGTTGGATGCTCGCAATTGGTTCTGAGCACTCAAACTCCAAAGTTCACAGTGATGTTAAACCAACAAATATATGATTAGATGACTCATCTTAATAAAAAAAAATATATAAACGACTCATTGTGGATTATAAAGAACCCTGCCGAGTGGTAATGGAGATGAAATCATATATGGGTGATTGATGTGCTATTTCTTATTGGCCCCATGGTCTCGGCGACAACTAGCCTCCTCCTCCTCCTCCAGTGCCGCCTTTATTTTAGACTTATTGTATTTGAACATAAAAGTGTTTAAATTTGTAATAAATATTTAATTTTTATATTATTTTAATTTCTTATATATTTGATTTTAATTATTTTTCTACTCTTGTTCAATATATTATTTTTTATATATATATTTTAAAGTATTAATAGCAGAGTTACCGACAGAACACTTTCGTTGGTCTATTCTAGAGAGTTGAAAAAAAATTACTACAAATGTCACTGCTACTGTTAACTCTCAATCTGAATTACAAAAGGTATTCTATTGGTAATATATTATATTTACTGACAAATATATCGATGGAAAAATAAAAACACCAATGGAATTACATGTGGTTTTCCTGTTAGTAATATGTTAAATTTACTGATGGATTTACGGACGGAATGAAGTGGGTAGATTTTTTTTTGACACGCTTTGTCCGTCTATAAATCCATCGATAAATTTATTACTGAATGATTTACTGATAGACTATAAATTACCGATGAGAGTTTTTCCAATAAACTGTTTTCATATGTGATCCCATCAGTAAAATACATACTGACAAAAAGTTTCATTAATAAAACTGTTAAATTTGGTGGTGGATAAAACTATTAAATCCGGTGGTGGTGCCACTTCTCTTTCGTCTTCTTCTTATAGGAATGATATAAACTTTATATTATTTTTTTATTGTATTTTGAAAGTTAATTTCATCAAGAAATCTAGGGTCTCATAGAAAATATGATTTAGACTCTTAAGAATTAATTGTCTATATAAAACAGTGGTCTCCTAGATGGCAAACCTCTCTGCTTTTCTTTCTTTCTTTTTTTTTTCTTCATAATTTTAGGCTATTTATTTCTTTTTATGTACTATGTACATATTTAGACCTATAAAATTACTTGTCAGCTATTTATTATTTTGGATCATTATAATTTTTCTATTTTTGAATAAAATCTTAGTTGTTATTTTTAGTCATAAATAAAAGATTAATATTGATGATGGTTTTAAATCTCTTAATAACATATCTGATAATCCGCAGCTCGTTATTTCTTTAGATAACAAGTTGCAGCATTAATAACATATCCGATTTCTTTTTTTCTTTTTTTCTTCCCGAGATGAATACAATATTGCTAGAACAACATATTAATATATAGAGATAAGCTACTGGTATTAATTAAAGAAGACCTCAAATTAATAATCATATCTTATATTTAAATGATTATATTCAGTCATTAAATCTATTATTTTTCCTTAATGGCAAGCTCAAATAGCATTAAAAACCATGATTTAAGTCATATACATTGTGTTTCTTGAATTTTTCTGCGAGGAATGTTGTTTACTTAATTTATGGAATGGCAAATGAATTTGGTCCTGAATTGTTTAATTCTGCAATGTAAGTTCTTTTAAAGCACATCTTTAATCTTAAATCATAGTAAATTATCGTAATGTTATTGTCTTGCTTTCGTATATAAAGATACTATAGTAATATTTTTTAAAATATTTTTAAAATTATTTTATGATTGAAATAATATTGAATTAATCTTTTATGTATTTTTTAATATTTTTATATGCCGATGTTAAAATATAAAAATAAAAAAATTATTTAAATGTTTTTCAATTAAACAAACATTTTTTTTTAAAATATCATGTACAAAACACAATAACAACAACAAAACAATAAAATTATTGTGATTGCAGGGTGTTTGAGAGTGTGATAGTAGTTACTTTTCAAAGTATTTTTTATTAAAAAATACATTAAAATAACTTTTTTTTATTTTTTTAAAAATTAATTTTTACATAAGCATATTAAAATGTTAAAAAAATATAAATAAAAATTAATTTTAAATAAAAAATTTAAATTAAAAAAAAAATACAATCCAATCAGCCATGCGACCACCGCAATTTCCCTTTACGACCACCATCATTCCGCTGCCTGGTAACAACTTCGACTCTTTATTTTTGGAAAAATTGGATTTTGTGCACTGTTAAGTGATGATTAATTATACTTATCGATGCAATAAAATGTTCGTTCTTTCTCTCAAAAGTGCGTGTTTGTTGGAAACAGAGAGGAGATTTATGACGCTTTAAATAATAATAATAATAATAATTTTTTTAATTTCTTAAAAACATTTTTGAAAAAAAAAAATATACAGACTGTAAATTTAAAGTGCCACGTCGAACCACGGAAAAAAGGGGACTAGAGTTAGGCAGCGGCCATTTCCTCTTGTTTTTCTTTGACTATGGAGTTCATCCGAGATTCCTTTTTTTCTACTCAAAATGTCATGCAATAATATCCTATGCCCTAAAGAGGAACGAAATTATTCTGAATTCCCATCAGAACATGCCCAGAAGGAGGGATGGATGATTAAATATAAATATTTGCATATAAGACATAGTTATATACAGGCCAGATGCTATACAATCATAGCCTTTTCTCCTTATTAAATACAAATATTGCACAAGGCATAAATTATTCTTAATTGTCATAATATTTTTTATTTTCATGTTAAATTATTTTTAAAAAACAATATCCCTCCCCCCCTCCATTCCTCACGTGCATGGAACATACGATGGCCATGTAAAAAAGGCGAGCCTGATTAAAGCATAGGGTTTATGTATTTATTGAATATTTTCAGGGCTTCTGTTTGCTTGCTTTCCTCTCAACAGGCATTGAAAAACATGACCAGAGAAGAAAGCAGAGAGTTGACATCAATCAGAAGAAAATTTATAGGGTTGTGGTCCACATGATCTAGTTT
>Ga0325411_1006508_pt1 | contig 12814 bp, 13 predicted proteins | sample PopdelMetagenome_13_FD_206181 | JGI IMG/M metagenome (GOLD analysis project Ga0325411, IMG submission 206181) | Populus deltoides microbial communities from Bellville, Georgia, United States - Xylem-PdIQD-R4 | ecosystem: Host-associated > Plants > Phyllosphere > Stem > Wood/Secondary xylem... | reverse complement strand
AGGACCAGCTAAGAAGTTGATAGACGATGATCATCCAGCAATATATAAAGATTTTACGTACAAAGAATTTCATGAATCCATGTGGCGAGTAAAATGCTCAACTGCTAAGCGTTTGGACTTGTTCAAGGCAGAAAGTGCTTAGTAACCATTTTCCTCTAGTCCTGCTGCTGGGAAGCTTGAGATATATAGCAGTGTTACTAAATAAGAATTCCCAGCTGTTTTTCTATATTACGACATTCAATAAATTTTATATATATCAACTTATATTACGTTTTTTTTTTGGTATATTGCGTATATAGTGCCTTTTTTCCTTATCTACTGTTTATACATACAAAGCAGATCCATAAATATTTATCATTGGACGCAAATTCATGTATTAATGCCCACAAGATCTTGTGATAGAAGAAATATACATATTGAAAAAACAAAAAAGAAAAAAAATCCCTGCTACCCTGAGAGAGCTTTGTAATTAATGAAAATAATTTAAAATAATTTAAGAAGGATATTTTTCAAAAAATTAATTTAAAATATAAAAAATTTAAATTGTTTTTAAAATTTTAGTTCAACCAGAACTGAACACCCCCTTTAAAATAGGTTCGAGGTGACCGGTCATCATGCCATAAAAAAATCATTCTCTTAACCATTAATTTAAAAACAATAAATTGAAAAGTAATAATCATGTATTTTTAAATAGAGATTTAATGAATTTTTTTTTTGAAATTGTGTTTTAGTGTATTTTAAAAGTATATTTGGTATTGAAAAAAAATCAAAATAATATTCTTTTAAATATATTTTTGATAATTTTAATATACTTTATTTTAATATATTTTTAAATAAAAACCACTAAAAAAAATTCAGGTGATGAAGAGCGGGAATGAAATGAAATAAGGAGTTTTTAGCTCTGCTTTCAGGTGGTGATCTTCTCTGAATTTTGTCTGACACTAGGTTGGGGTGGCTTGCTCTGACCAAAACTCCATTTTTTGCTGAGTCCATGGAGCATATGAAAGAGACAGTGGTGACTGCTATGAAAAGCTCGTTTCCCCCATAGTGGTGACTGCCTCGATAGCCCATTTGTTGTCTTTATTTGACCCTGGATTGGATCAAAACGATTTTTCTGTCGAGCCCTTTTCAGTTCTTTGAAGAAAGTATTGTAAATTATTTATCCCATTTCAGACTACTTTCACTAAAATCAAGATTTCTGTGGTTTGCTTTCTTTCCTTCATCTGGAGTGGTCACTACCGTTTTGTTGTCGCCTGGTAGTTGCTATCAGGGTTAGATGCATCTCGTATCCCCTCTATTGGCTCTTCTGAGATCCCTACTATTGAGACTCCGATAATTATCAATTCTTGATTCGATGCTGGTTTTATTTTGGCGACCATGTGGTACGTCTACGTGTGGTGTCGGTGCAGAAAGAGTCATTATCTATTATCTAATTATTTGGTTTAAGTTTGTTGGAAAACTTAGATATATTAGTTTTATTGAAGATTCCAAGGCTAGAGGACTCATTATGCCTAGGAAAGATAGTAGCATTATTAATGCAATTTATCTAAGATAAGTTGTATTATGTGATTCTAGTGTGATTTGAAGTTTTGATTAGTTATTAATCAGTGGTTTATCTATGGCTTAAGGTGAAGATTCATTCATATGAATAAATCTGACTTTTCTAATTTATTATAGGCTCGTGAGCTCAAATGAATTCTTATGAAAAGGATCCATAGAGGTGACTGGCAGATTTAATTATCTTGGAAGGCAGAAGGGTTTTTCACAACTCGTGTGTTGTGGCGAGAAATATCCCCAATTAAAATTGATGAATATTTAAAATAATTTTGAGAATTTTCTTGTCAAATCTAGATATTTAAATATCAACCTACTTATATGTCCAACCTTTATACCAGAATATTTATCATTAATTCTCATGAATTAAAATTTTAGAGATTATTGAAATAGTGGCCAAATTCTCATGAATTCAGTAAACTGATTATTAAATTCAAAATGCATGCAAATATATATTTTTTGAATTTTTGTATGAAAATATTAAAACATCATGTATTTTATTTTCTTTAAGCAAGATATGATTTTTATTTTATTTTTGAGAGACTTAACCATATGCAATTTAAAATAAAATTGTATTTTTGAAAGAAAGATTTTTGTTTTTTCAGAAAAAATACTGATATATTTATATTGAAAAACATCTCGCATGTAGTTCATAATTTCAAATATTAAATACGAAAGGGTAAAAGAATATGAAAAAATAAAAATTAATGATTTTATGAACTTCAACTAACATCTCATTTTTTAAAAAAATTTAAAACATGCCCGAGGGTCTTATCATACAACAACATTATGCCATTGCATTTAAAACAGAACAAAAAGACTCACACTGTAACAGTGTTAAACATGCACGAGGTGCACCCTTCGGCAGGCTGTCCAAAATAGTGCTTAAGGGTGCTAGCAGCCATGCCAACAGTGGGATAAATCGGCAACACAGATTTGTGCGGCTGTAGGTTCGTCAAAGGAAAATCAGCAGCCCAGATTATTGACGAACATGGGCCTGATGATGGAATGTTCAAGCCAGACAGGAAAACTCATCAGGGGCTTAGGCTGACGAGAACAGGGGCTGTCGAGGAATTTGGCAGCGAAGACATTAGCAGCCTGCACGCAGATGTGAATTCAGCAGTGCAGGAATTGGCAGCCTGCATGCAGATGCGAATTCGACAGCGCGCAACAGCTTGTGCAAGTCAGGGGCTCGACTTGGCACAATCTAAAACTTGGATGGAGGACTGTCCAAGGCATACGAGTGACTCAACAGCTGATGAAGCAAGAGCTGGCAGATGGGGCTACCGGGTGGGCATGCAGAACGCGGGTTAATGGCAGTCATGGTCTTCCTAGATCATGGGATCATGGGGCAGAACGTGGGTGAAATGGCAGCATCACGAGGGTAGAACATGGGAGCATAACTGGAGTGCTCTCCAAGCTGCTGAGATCATGGGGGAGAAAGTGCCCCACTATGTCTTGAAAAATAGAAGATCATGGGTGAGCCTTGCAGCTCACATACTTGGCTATAAATAGTTGTTGATGCTCATGGATGTAAAGCAGATAGAGAGCATACGAGATAAGGGATGCATGTAGAGCACGAGATTAGAGAGATTAGATTTGTGTATAGTTTCTATTGTTTACGAGATTAATAAAGGTTGGGAAAGAGTTCATATAAAGCTTGTTGTGCACTTTGTTTATCTGATTCTTCTTTTGTATTCCGCTTGTCTTCTAACTTGGGAAAGTGGGGAAACCTCTCGGGTGAGGGAAACACTTAGTTACTAGGCAAACACGAGTGGGATTGGCGAGGGAAGGCTGAGTCTAGTGAGGGACTAAGCTGCCGCATGGGTTTATTCGCGGAGCGAAAAATAACCCGTGACAATTGGTATTAGAGCGCGGTTGCATTCTTGGCAAAACAACAAGATCATTCTGTGGACAGCAGATCGAAGGACTGATTTGTTGAAGCTATCGTTGAGATAGTTTGCGAAGTCGGGATTTGAAGCCTTATGCCAGCAGGTATGGAGGCAATCCGAGAAAGACTGATTCGACTTGAAGAGTTGATAGGCCAATTTCAGAGGATGAAGAACAACGTTCTATCAATGACAGGTTGATGGAAGCCATTGAAAGTGTTGAACGAGTTGAAAGCTTATACATTAGTCTTGCGGTAGAAACGAGCGAAAGGTTGGAAGCTGCGGAGAAAGCAATTGCAATCTTGAAAAAGGCTGTGGCAAACACTTCTGTTGGGACAGGTATGTCTAAACCCAAGATTCCTAAACCGAAAGCTTTTGGGGGTGCTAGAAGTTCCAAGGAATTAGAAAATTTCTTGTGGGATATGGAATACTATTTCAGTGCTGCCAAGGTCGGGTTAGATGAGCAAGTGAACATCGTAGTGATGTATCTCATGAAAGATGCGAAATTGTGGTGGCGAACAAGATCCAAGGAGGACTTGAATGCTGTAGGCCAAAAGTGGAGACATGGGAGATTTTGAAACGTGAGTTGAAAAAGCAATTTCTGCACAACAACACATCCTGGATTGCAAGGGAAGACTTGAAAAAGTTGCGGCAAGATGGGTCGATAAGGGATTACGTGAAGAAATTTAATTCTTTAATTATGGATATTGATAATATGTCCAAGGAGGACAAAATGTTTTCAGTCGTGGGCACAGTTAGAGTTGTGTAGGCAGAAAGTTTCAGACTTGTCTTCGGCCATTTCGGCTGCCGATGGGTTGGCAAATTTTAGAGTAGGAGCTAGCGAAGGGACTACTGGAGCATCTTCTGTTTCGTACCCACTGATGGATAGGTATGAAATGAAAAGGAAGAAGAAAGAGCTTGGTGGGGAGAACCTAAACAGGTTGATGGCAATGGGAAGTCAGAAGCCAAGGCCAAGGAAAAGGTTTCGAAATCAAGTTTAGGCTGTTTTATTTGCGAAGGGAAGCACTTTGCAAGGGACTGCCCGCTGAGAGCACAATTTAGTGCTATTTCAGTGGAGAAGGATGGAGAAGGAACGACATACGTAAATCCTATACGTGTGCTTAACACTAAGTAAAAGAGTTAGTGGCAAAGGGCCAGCTTAGTCGATGAGGACTTAGGCATGGTCAAACTGCCTTGGGCAAGGCAGAATTGGAGGAGTTTCATAACTTTGACGATGGATAGATCATGGTTTAACTCTAGGCGTGAGGATGCGTCAACAAAAAACACACTGCATAGAATTCGACAGCGATGGACAGCGGCAGCCTTGCTTGGGTTGAGGCGAATTCGGCAGGAAGAGTTGATTGCTGTACAATGGACAAGTAAGCAATATTTTAATTTTATACTTGCAGTTTTGGACATGCAGAATGGTTGGAGAACTAAATGTTCGTATGGGGCTCGACTTGGCACGATCTAAAACTTGGACGAATGACTGTCCAAGGCATACGAGTGACTCCACAACTGATGAAGCAATCGACTGGAACTTTTGTTGTGGTTAGGACAATGAGATTGTGAAACAAAAAAATTTCTACAAATCAAATTCCACTTTTTATCATTTGTTATTTTATTTTTATATAAAAGGATAAAATTAAAATAAAATAAAATAAATGACATGAAAAATAAATGAGCCTTCGTATATTTTTTAGGTAATGAAAGGTTGACACTTGGGATGAGATATTCAAGATTTCTTGTCATAAATGCAAGATCTTATCAACAAAGACACTAATAAAATCATGTCATGTGACATTGGAAAAGAACCTGAGAGCCCCTACAAACCTCTATAAATAGAGGAGTTCAACCTAGAAGAAAGCTCTCAAGATAGGCTCTTCAAGCAAGAAAACTCTCTCTAAAGTTCTCAAGCCTTCTTCATCTATGCTTGAAGTCTACAAAGAACAAAGCTCTGTTGGATCAAGCTTAAACGCCCCATAAGAGTTCTTCAACAACACTTTGAAGACAAATCAAAAATACCCTTCAAAGCATCATACCACCGAATCTCGCTTTGTAAAACACATCTAAATTCGAGTTCTTGCAAAGTATAAATCGTATCTTGATTTCATAAATAAATCAAGTCACCATATATCAAATCCAAGAGAAGAATCAAAGGATTGTCTTATTCTTTTTAAAGAATACTATAGATAGAGATTATACCCAGTCATATATTTAATAATTTCAGGTGCTTAAAATTATGTCTATAAATTTCTGGCAACTCCACTGGGGACTTCTCTACCTCTCATATCATCACATCAAGAAAGTGATCTCGTGGTAAAACAATTTATTCATTCCTTAAATGGTAATGCCTTCGACTAGTACAGTGATTTGGAGTCTGGCTCGATCAATATCTGGGAGCAATTGGAACATGAGTTTCATAACCATGGTAAAACAATTTGTTCATTCCTGAAAAGGTAATGCCTTCGACTAGTACAATGACTTAGAGTTTGGCTCGATCGATAGTTGGGAACAATTGGAACATGAGTTTCTTAACCGCTTTTACAACATTTATCGTATGGTTAGCATGATTGAACTCACCAATTCATATTAGTGGAAGGAAGAACATGTCATCGATTATATTCATTAGTGGAGAAACTTTAGCCTTAACTGTAGAGATCAATTCACCGAAACTTTTGTGCTAGATATGTGTATTCAAAGATGCATTTGGGACTACACTATATTTTACAAAGGCATCAAACCAAAGTCTTTTGAAATTTTCTACTCGAGCACATGACATGGAACTTAACATTACGATAGCTAAAGTTCATTATTAACTATGCAAAAGTCTATGAGAAATAAGCTTGAAGGTCGTAGATTTGGAAAAAGTACCCTAAAGGTTAAGGGAAATCGATGCTAAATGATCTGCTTGAGGCAAATTTTATTGAGATGCTGGAGATGAAGCATCTTGAAGAAGCAAACCAAGTGGACATTCCGAACTATTGTAAATACCATCATTTAATCAGTCATCCCATAAATAAGTGTTTTGTGCTGAAAGATAATATCATGAGGCTATATAAGAATTTTTTTAACATGAAATAACAGCCTCTAATATCACAACCATGGTCAATTTAGCCCACACCAATCACTCCTTACATTAAGTTTCGGTTCCTTTGAACCTATAGAACTTAGCGTCATTTTGCCATTGAGCTTCACTATATTATCAAATCAAACTTTATATATAACCTTTGCCCCTCAAGTTGGTAACTTGAATCCTAATTCATCTGAAAATTATGATGGTGAAGGATGGATTTTAGTCACTCGTACAAGATGAAGGAAAAAAAGTTCGTTACATTGAATGAGTACATGCCAAGAGAGATGAGAATGATGAAAAATATATTTGTTGTTTATTATCATGTTGATAAAAAGAAAACTCTTACTGTACCTATCATGAAGAAAAGTTATGATGACTCTTCAAACTTGTCTCATGGTGTATACACCATAGAGATATCCTTTAAAAATATAGACTTGTTGCTTGGATCAAAACTTTATAATTGACCTCTTTTTATTAAAGGACATGTCAATGAAAAAATGGTGAATCGTATCTTGGTGGATGATGGTTCGACTGTCAATATACTACCCCACAAGACTATGAAAGAGCATGAGATTTCTGTGTTGTTATCCATTTTTGAGCTCCCGTAAAAAAAAGACAAAAAAATATCAAAAACATTGTTGGAAGAAAACTAAAAAATATATAGTACTAAGAAGAAGACACAGGGGCGGCCAGAAAATGGTCAAAGATTGGTTGAGGAAGTTCAGAAATACAAAGATTGAAATTTGACAATATATTTTTGACTAATGAAGGCCCTATTGACAAAGAAAAATAAATTTGAGGAAGAAAAGTCCAAAATCATATATATATATATATATATATATATAAGGAATCAATTAGATTTTGTTGAAAGATTAATTGAGTTTATGAAGGTTTTGATTGCAATAAAAATTTATTTTTCAGTAAATTTAGGCTTTAATTAGAAGAAATTAAATTTGGGAGTCAATTTGGTCAAAAATTGGAAGAATTAATAAGTTTGGGGACTTAATTAAATTTTGATTTAATTAATTAATGCACTTAAGGGATTAATTGTAGAAGTACCAAAGTTTGGGGCTGATTTGGGTTAAAATGGCAAGAAATTAAAGTCCAAGGACCAAAATGAAAATGCAGGGGTACTATAGGGAGCTTAATTGATTTTTCTAGGGGTATTTTGAAAAAAATAAAAGTTGAAGAGTCAATTAAAGACTGAATTGAATAATTCAGAAATCAAGGATTGTTTTGTAAATATCGCTAAAGTTCAAGGGTCCAATTACAATTTATCTAGAGGTAAAATTAAAAAAAAGGGAGATTTTCCATGAATAAGGGTCCAATCGTAAAAACTTGGAACTTTAGGGGGCAAATTGTAATTCACCATATCAGTTAAGGAATGAAACAACATCATTTCAAAGTACACTATTCATCTTCTTCAGCAGACCAGACTAGGAAGAAGAAAAACCACCCCGCGCCCCATGATGCGTCTCTGTTACCACTGTAACAATCCTGAAAGTCTGCTTCATATTCTTGAGAGTCTGCTTTATAAAAGCCGGAGAAAGGCCACCAAAGAGGGAACAAAAGGAAGATGAAAGACAGACATAAAAATAGAAGGAAATGGAGAAAAAAAAAAGGAAAGGAAAATAGAGAGGACGAAAAAAAATAGAGAACAAAAACGAGAGAAGAGGAGAGGAACAAAATTGAAAAACCAGAAAAAAAAACAGAAGAGACAAGAACAAAAAAAACAAAAAAGAAAGAAAGAAAAGAAGAAGTTTGTGACTCTACACAAAGAAGGAAAAAGGAATGGTAATGACGGTCACCTTCTTCTCCCCTCAGCCACCTGGAACTACCATCTTTCTACAACTAGGACCACCAATGTCACTGCCAGGTTAGAGGTCAGCCTCCCCTCTCCTCCTTCTTCTTGTCCTCCGCCTTCGTTTTCTTTTTCTTCCTCATCTTCCTTCTTCATTGTTCTCCACGTGAACAGTGGAGAGTATCTCTACTATTTACTAGGCCATACCAGTTCCGGCCGAGACCAAAATGATTAGGTCGGGTCCGGCCCAGTCCTATAAAAAGAAAAGAAGATATATTGGGCCTATATGGGCCCAACCCTTGTTTTGGGTTGATGTTGGCCCAACTCTTTTAAATTGACCTCGGCTCAAATAGGAAAAAAAAAAAAAAAGAGGCCTTGTTTTCATACATACGGCCAAGTCTATTAATAATATAAAACATTTCATATCGTATTTCATACAAAACAAAATTCAAAAAAATATGTATTAGCATGCATTTTGAACTTTAATAACCAATTTATTAAAGCAATGAACGTATTCCTGTTTTTAAAAAGATAGTTCTTTTTTTATTGACATTAGAACGGTTAGGTTTTTACCCGATAAAATAAGGATCTCCTTACTGAAGAGGATTTGTCTTCAACCTTAGACAGCCTAACAATCAGACGACTAGTTTAATCAGGCAATTAAATAATGCAGTTTACCTTAGGTAAGGCGTATTAAGGGTGTTAATATTTTTCTTTTATGCAACCAGTCCCCGTGTCCGATCTCTGAGACTAGTTAGGGTTTCTCGTTACCAAAATACTAGGTGGTGACTCCCATTCCCTCTTTCCATCGATAAAGAAAAATAATTCCTGGTCTTGTCCATTTCCCCGCACCATATGGAATTCCAAGATGATGTTCGTCGTGACGCTGCATACGTGCGACAGAATGACGACTCCAATAGGGAACCTTATAGATTAAGCTTTGTTTTTGTCTATTTATTATGTTTCTATTTGTTTGGTTTGTGTGTTTATTTTTATGCATTTCTTTTATTTATTTGCTTATATGCTTTAATTTTTTATACATATTATTCACGCATTGTATAGAATTGCCTCATATATCACTTGCCTTATTTTTTTGAAAGCACACTTAAAGATTTAAGTTAGGTGGGGAATTAGCGATCTTCCCTATGACTATTGGTCAGGGTTCAGATGCATGAAACACCCAACTAATATCTGAGTGCCTTCTTGCTAATGGTGGACATACGTGCATTAACCATTTCTCGCAACACCCCCATACTGTCTTTACAAAGATCATCACAGGGCAGATATGAGATCCTTTTGAGACTAGGTAGAAACTCCACCCATTCTCACTTAATAAATAGAATTTTTCCTTGGGTTATATATCTTATTTTAATTTGCATCAAGTCAAGTTTCATCATATTAAATTCATTGCTCTAGGATTCTGAACTGAAATCATGACTAAGTACCTATCTTTCCAAAAATTTAAGCAAGAATCTGAGCTAACACAAATATTTGAGGAAAAATGTCCAAAAATCGATGCTAGCGAATTGCTTTGCATTACTAAGATAAATCACATGGTAAATGACTTAGGGAAATTATCATCCATTATAGGGTATGTCGATGAGACTCTTTTCAAAAGATTATATGAGAGAATTGCACAACTAATAAGGATACCAGTACAAGCGGTAGAAAAAAAAGCCCTGCTAAATTTTTGGGATCTTAATTATCAGTGTTTCACCTTGAAGAACATCGATATGACACCTACCTTAGAGGAGTATAAAAGGATCCTGGATTTCCCGAATAACAGCCACAAGATCTACCTTAGATGAAAATTTTAAAACATATCTTCGAAGGTAGTCAATTTATTAGGTCTGGGAAAGATCAACCAATGTAGGTAGCTAATGGAGGTTTCAAATGGAAAGTCATCGAAGCCCGAATGAAGAAAAATATTGAGGAAGGCAAGTTGGGAGACGAACAATACAGGTTGGTAGCCTTCGCCATTTTTGGTCTAGTGTTGCTCCTATCCAAAATCAGAGTCATCAGTTTAGAAGCTGCAAATGCCTTTATAGAGTATAAGCATGACCGAATCAACCCTTCTTTTGCAATTTTGGCCGAAACTGTGCTATCACTCAACCATTGCAAAATCCATGGAAAAGGAGCCATGAGATGTTGCATCCTGATGTTGTATTTATAGATTATCAGTCATATCAAAATACCAAGAGACATTTTCAACAACTTCTGGTTCTCTTTTATAATGGCCTCCTCTTGGGATTTTTTATGTTTATTCCCCTCTAGGGTTTTTTTATCTTCTCTCATCCTCCTCTTTTGCATCACTAAGGTCTGTATTTATAGTGCCAGAGTCTTTTCGTGTGTGAGAAACAAAGTTTCAATCAAACTCATTCTCTTTTTTAAAGTTTGAATTTGATTAAGAATCAAATTTGAAAGCAGATAACTATCATTATCTTGAAGACAAAGATTATCTTAAAAATAGGGATTATCTTGAAGATAAGGATAGAATAACAAAAGTACATTGTAGTCCCTAGTTTTCACGCAAGTTGACAAATCACACTTTTCATCGAAATAAATCTCTGATCTTTTAATTTTACATTTTAAACCCTATAAAATTAAATTAAAAAGCCAATGGGCCAAAATTGGGTTACAACATTACCACAAAGCACCTTTAAATGGAAAGCATCATGGATGAACAACGTCATCTGCACAATAAGCTATGGAAGCAAGATATGGATTCCCCTAATCGATATAACTAGATACATCTGTTATGCACCTGCACTTATAACAAGACAATTGGGTGGAATGCAACAAAGAACTCTGGGATTAGCAAATTTCACAGGCTTATTTAGGTTTAAGCCATTTTCTCAAAGAGATTGAATTTATTAGACAAGACTGGGAAAGCCCTTATTGGTATAAAAAAAAAGGAAGCAGAATTGAATCCTCATTCAGTCAGAATTATACAATTTGAAGAAATGAAGAGCTTTCTGAAGTGATAGAATTCTCAATACCTAAACATCCAGAATCAACAATGGAGCAACAAAAAAGGAAAAGGACTAATAATGAGGAAGGGTTAGGAAAGCAGCTCTGGTTGAGTGTGGAGTGAAGATTTCAAAGAATGATAAAAAGGAGAGGATAAACTCTACAACATTCAAGATCTTAGTTGGAAGTTTGAGATATTTGGCATGTACTCATTCGGATATTCCTTTTGGAGTAAGACTTGTAAGCAGGTTTATGAAGATATTTATTATGACACAATTCAAAGCTTTGAAGCAAATTCTTCGATATATCAAAGGTACTGTTGATTTTGGCTTATTCTATGGTTATTTTAGTAGCTTTAAACTTGTGAGTTATAGTGATAGTGATTGGATAGGAGATATGGATGCTAGAAAGAGAACTGTATGTTTTGTTTTCTATATAGAAGACACAACATTCACATAGAGTTTAAAGAAGCAATTTATAGTCACTTTGTCAACATATGAATATATAGCTACTCCACTATGTGTTTGTCATTTCATATGACTAAAAAGATTATTGAAGGAATTATAAATGTCATAAGAGAAGCCTACTTAAATATATGTAGATAACTCGTCAATCATTACATTAACAAATAATATAATATTTCATGATAGAAGTAAGCATATTGACAAAAGATTTTATTACTTATGAGATTGCATTGCAAACAAGGAAGTTAAAGTCAAATATGTAAAAATACGAAAGCAAGTTGCAAATATATTTACAAAGCCACTCAAATATGGTGTGTTTTTTTAATTAAAATGAGAGATGTGTTGGAAGTTATGAAGAAATCAAGTTTAAAGAGGGATGATGTTGAAAGTAAATCAGATTTTAGGTTTTGAAAAATTCAGAAACAGTCAATCGGTTTAGTAGAATACAATTTCTATTCAAATTAGAATTTCCTTATATTAGTTTAATTTTTTAACTGTTTAGGACTTTATACCTATAAAAAAAACTTGTAATTTATCATTATTAACAAGTAAAAAAAAATAGCTAAGGGAAGAAATACTTAATAAATTAAAATATATAGTCCTCTTAATTTTTTTCTTATTTTTATTTTTAAGCTCTTGATCTTGTATTCTATGATGATTTTCTACCACACCTTCTTTACTTTCAAGATAAAGTAATGAAAAAAAAAAAAGGCCATGAGAGTGGACGTACGGCCTTGTCCCTTGGTTTTATAGTAAAGCCTGTGAAATTTGAAAACAATAATTTTCCCTTGTTTAATTGAACAAGTCGGCTACCAGTACTGGAAATTCTTTCGCTTTGTCTCAGCAATTAATTGACTCTCGCGAATTCATCAGGGAAAGAAAGAAATCAACAAGTGGAGACACGCAAGCCAAGGCAAGACAGAAAAACATTCCTAATCTGTGTAAGGTCTAAGCTGTGCGAGGAAAAAAAGTTCTTAATTTACACAAGGAATGCCACGTCAGTTTGCTATTTTCCTTTGCACTGGTGCTAGAAAGCTTTTTCCTCTCTTTTTTTTCCTTA
>Ga0325411_1006507_pt1 | contig 12815 bp, 6 predicted proteins | sample PopdelMetagenome_13_FD_206181 | JGI IMG/M metagenome (GOLD analysis project Ga0325411, IMG submission 206181) | Populus deltoides microbial communities from Bellville, Georgia, United States - Xylem-PdIQD-R4 | ecosystem: Host-associated > Plants > Phyllosphere > Stem > Wood/Secondary xylem... | reverse complement strand
GCTGGTTATTGATATTGTTGGCTAGCTAAAACGTCATTGCTAACATCAGAATTCGAGCACCTTCTATTCATGAAAGTTGTAGGCAACTGTCTCAGCTTTTCAACAAAAAAAAAAAACAGAGCTCATTTGGACTTCTAGAACTTGAGATATGAGCTGAAAATCGAATAGTGTCTAGGCTGCAAGACAGATTCCGACTTCTCCGTTGTTGCTAAGATGTGAACTTGAAAATAGCAGAATTGAGCCTTGGACTCCCATGAAAGTTTTAGGTCTATGTCTTAGCTTTCCATACATATAAACCAGACCTAAATCCAAGGTCTACAGCTCCAGTTATAACCCAATAACCGAATGGTGTTCCAGCTTGAATTGAACAACCACCTCTTCTCTAAGTTTAGTCCTCCTTTTGTCTCTTCACTTTCAATAGTTAATCACATCAATCCTTTGAATTGTGAGATATACCTGTATTAAAATTAAATATTTACCATAAATTAAAGATATCTTATATTATCAGACTTGTTATTATAAAACATGCTTTAGTAATGGAATTTAATGATATTTTAGTACAATATGATGATATAAAGCTTTAATGAGAATGCAGTTTTAAGTACTAATCACTTGCTTAGTGACCTTCACTTCACCACATTCATTCCACCATTGCAATCAATAAGGCCTAGGATGTTTAATATAACTCAAATTTGATTTCTTCACAAGAGTATCACTAGCTATATTAGCACAACTACCTCCATCGATTATCATGCTACATAGCTTGTTTTGGATGTGATATAGAGTGTGAAATATGTTTTCCAATTGCTGATCTACATCATCTTTTTTGATTTGCAGAAACCAATAAACGTCTTTTTGAACGATTTGTTTTTTCTTCTTTCAAAACTCTTTTCTTTTTTTTTCTTTTTTTATGCTATTGATATATTTTATACAATAACAGAACAAAATAACAAATTTTTTTATATGCTGCAAATTCAAAGAGAAGAAGAAATTGGATGTTAAGGATTTTTTTGCGGAAACAACAAGAAACAAAAATTTCAAAAGGATATAACCTGATTAATAGTGTCAAGCTCTGATACCAAATGATGTGAACCTCATGATCACGTGGTCACGCAACCCACACGCAAAGACTTCAATTCCCAAAAAGCCAAGTAAATCAGGTTTGATAGTAGTGTAACACAAAAATAACTTGTACCTGTCAGGCACCAACACTATTGGAAATGAAAACCCCCACCCAATGAATATTGATTCGGGAATGAAAAGTATAAGAATGACGCCACAAAGTCAGTTGTTCTTCAATAAGCTATTTTTCAATTCTTCAGATAACCAATGAAGGGAGATTATCCCACCAACACACAACAAGTGCGGCAAAATAAGTTTATTGATCTAAAAATTATGTAACCTTACATGTCTAGTTATGCCCTTATTTATACTAACTCCAAACTAAAATAAACCCTAATGGACCCCTTATATGGACTTAAATGAGACCCATTTACAATTAAACCCAAATATAACCCAAAACATAAAGAAATAAAAATAACATAAAGTTTGGTATTGTTTTGCCGCATATCACTTGAGAAAATAAAAGCTAATTAATCTAATTTGGTTTCCTTGTTGCCGCCCCTTTCTTTTCCTTGATTAGCTTGAATTTCCTTATATAACTTGGACAAATAGCAAACAAATTTCCTCATTTGTTGCTGATTTAATTACTTTCCTTCCTAGATTAGGAAAAACACTAAATAACCCTCCGCTCTTTAGAAACAAGAGTTGGCCGACTTCGTTACTTATTTAGGAGAATAAATTGTTAACTTTCTATCCTTGTAGTTTTAAGAAAACAAGCCTAACAAGGTTGTTATGGGGCCAGACCATAAGCTCTTTGTTCCACATGAATTGGGCTCTTCTAAATTAGATGAATTAGAGGCTTTCCTTTATGCTCCTTACATCTCCCAAGCTCCACTAGGTCCATCTTGCTCCATATATTTTGTACAAGCGCATTCAATGCTTCTTTAAGCTTCTTCGGCCTAGCTCTTGCCATTGGCCCAACTGCACCTTTAATGGGTTGTTGGCATGATTACGCTTGGTGCTTGATATGATTCGGCAATGAAAAAACAATTAAATTCAGATTCTGATGAAAAATACATAACTATGTAGTTTCAGGGCAATAGTTGTTACCCATTAAATATCCTTGCAAGATTAGAAAATTCACCAAACTAGCTGCCACATCCTTTTCGGAAAAGAATGCTAGCCAAATAGGAAGTCCATAAGTCAAAAGAAAGTAAATAACAAAATTCGTACAGCCTATGTTGACCACTATTGAGATGCCCTCCCAAACTTCAATTGACTTGAAATTTTAAGCCCATGTAGGAATTCATGTCAATAGACTCCACATAAAATTTCAGCTCAATCCATTGGTCGGATTGAGAATTATGACTATTGCCGTAAGACTGGGCAGTTGCGCATTTTACGTTAGAATTCAAATCAGATTGTTTTTTCATTGTGTGGATCGTATCATATGGCTATTTTAATTTTGGGTGTCTATTTGTGTCTTCTATTAGTAAAAAACATGTGCTATTTATTATTTGTCTAATTTTTTGAAAAAAAGTGTCATTTATATGGGTCTCCATTATGTTATTTTGGTATTTCCTAGATTTGAAGGGTTGTTCCAAGTATATAGTGATGTTTCAGACCATGTATTGGGACTTCTAGCAATAATATTAAACTTTTCAAATTCTCATTCAGAGAATTTTCTTCCTTGTTCTTCCATTTTCAGAATTGGTTGAAGAACGAATTAAACTTATCACTCTTAATCACAAAGAGTGTGGCATCTTTATCCTAATTGGAATTCCTTTGTGGCATCCTAATCGACTTATGAAAGTATCATTCTAGTTTATCCCCCATCCCATTTATCTTAAATTCACTATAATCCAGACTAGACATTAAAACAAAGACAACATAACTAGACCCATTCTTTATCAATTTTCATCAGAATTCATTGTTACTGATTTTCTAATCATTTGCGGCACATAAAAAATAGAAAGATTTTCTTCATTATTGTCCATGTAAAACAAGGAAACTAAGTGCAATAAGGCAAGAAGACTTCAGAATTAATTCCACATTGATATTAGATTTCCTAATCTATTTGGGACTTTTTTGGAGTGACAAATCTGATTCTAGAATATCTAGGATATTAATTTCAGATTTTTATTATTTTCTTCTTAGTCTTTGGTTTATTATTATTTATTTGAGTCGATTTTGTAAAAGGGCTCAAATCTACATATGGGCATCCATTAGGGTTTTTTAAAGCATTATATAAATGTTATGCATGCTGATAAGCAGGTAGCCATGCATTTATGAAATAAACTTGTATTTTGCGTAATGCAACACGTTAACTTTGTAGGGAAAAAAGATCAAATCTAACTTATCAAGGTATAACTGAGCTTGTGGCATCGATCAATTCAATTCCAATAATGTTGGTGCCTTGGGGCTGGTTTCCATTGTGTCACACTTCTCAAACCTGATTTTTGGCTTTCTTGGGAAGTATCATTTTCGCTAGGGGTTGCTTGACCACATGATTAAGAGGTTCGCATCATTTGCTATGTTTTATCTCTTGGCTTCTACCCCACTCGAGTTGGCCTATATACTTTTCCAGAATGTTTGTAATTTTACCAAACTCAACCTTCTTGGTGCCCATCACGATACATTCACATGCTAGAAATTCTCTGTCTTATTGATCATTTTGAGAGAATCATTCATTACTCCCCTTTTCTCTCTACTAAACATTCAATGTCACTAGTTATCTTAAAAAGATATGATGTGGACCAGCCTAGAAAAACCAGCAAGGACTCGTTACATGTTCTAAATGGTCCAATGACTCGGTCCAAGAAAAAGGCATTAAATGCGTTGGTTTTGAAGATTTTGACATAGTCAGATTTGAAGGGTCTATTGGAGTATCAAGAGGAGGCCCTAGTACATCTTATCCATGTGCAAGAGGAACCCAATCCAACCTTATTAGGACTATGAGATGAGGACAAAAAGAGAAAAAAAAAGAATCCTACTACAAATTAAATACAACATGGGTAGCTACCTTTTCCTTTTGTTTCTAGGATTAATGAGGTGCATGGAAGGCATGTTATCATTGTGTCACACTCTTATCAGACTTATTTCAGCTTTCCGAGATCAGATCTCAATCTTTTTTTTTAATCAAATGTAAGAATATATTATAGATCAAAAGTAACAATGCTATAAAAACAGCAAATACAGAAAAATATATATACAAATAGGCCCAAACAAGGGACAAGCTTGAAAGCATTAGAATCTTCCATCAAATAAGACTGAAATTAAAATCAAAGGCCAAAAAAACAACCAAAACAAGACAGTTACCCGCTAAGAGCACCAGCAAACAGCTGCTCCTCCATGCAGGGCGTAGATTTTAATCTTGATTGTGGGTTGCGTGACTATGTCATCACGAGGTTCACATTAGTTGGTGGATGTGGACCAGCCCAAAAACACCTTAAGGACCAGTTACATGTTCCAAATGGTCCAATGACTCGGTCCAAGACAAATGCATTAAAGGCAACATTAAATGCATTGGTTTGAAAGGTTTCGACCAAGTCAGATTTAAAGGATCCATTGGGGTATCAAGAGGAGGCCCTGATACATCTTATCCATGTGCAAGAAGGACCCAATCCAATCTTATTTAGGCCATGAGATGAGGACAACAAAAGGAAACAAAAGAATCTTACTACCTTTTCCTTTTGTTTCTAAGATTAATGGGCTGTATGGAAGGCTATAAATAAGCCTTGAATCAGTTCTGTAATATTTGTTTTCCTTCTCATAGTAGAACATGGATTTAATATGGGCTTTCCTTTTATTTTTGTTAGTTACAGCCCAAGGCTTTTTGGGCTTAATTAATACCTTGTTTTTAGTTAGGATCCAAGGCTTGTTTGGATCAGGTTATGGGCTTTTCAGTTTTGTATGTGGGTTAGTTCAGCCTACAAGAATAAATCCATTGGGTTTAATTTTTAAGAACTATTTAAACACGTGTAACGTAAATTTCGGCAGCCATGGATTAATATTACTTCTGAATTTTTTAGTTTTAATGTGCGAGTGATTCTTGCATTCTTCATTTCTTGAATGAACTAAATATGACTTATTATAGATTAACTAGCTTCGTGGCATCATTCTTCTTCATTCCAATAGTGTTTGTGCCTTGGGCAGGTTTCTAATCAGATCTATTTCAGCTTTCATGATCTTCAATGATGAATGTGGGTTGTGTGACCACGTGATCACAAGGTTCACATTAGTTGGATGATGTGGACCATTCCAGAAACACCAACCCTTACCGATTACATGTTCCAAATGGTTGAGTGACTCGGTCCAAGACAAAGGCATTGAATGCATTGGTTTTGAAGGTTTCGACCAAGTTAGATTTGAAGGATCCATTGGAGTATCAAGAGTAGGAGGCCCTAGTATATCTTATCCATGTGCAAGAGGGACCCAATCCAACTTTATTAGGGCCATGAGATGAAGACACCAAAGGAAACAAAAGAATCTACTACAACTTGGAAACAACATGGGTACCTACCTTTTCCTTTTGTTTATTGGATTAATGGGTTGTATACAAGGCTACAAAATAAGCCTTGAATCAGTTCTGTAATATTTCATTTCGTTCTCTTCTTCTTATGGCAAAATATGGACTTAATATTATGGGCTTTCTTTTTATTTTTGTCAGTTACAGCCCAAGGCTTGTTTGAGCTTAATTAATACCTTGTTTTCAGTTAGGACCCAAGACTTGTTTGGATCAAGTTATGGGCTTTTCAGTTTAGGGTTTTTGGGACATTTTTGTATGTGGGTCGGTTCAGCCCACAAGAATAAATCCATTAGGGTTAATTTTTAAGAAGTATTTAAACACGTGTAACCTAAATTTTGGTAGCCATGGATGAATATTACTTCTGAATTTTTCAGTTTTAACGTGTGAGAGTGCTTCTTGCATTCTTCAGTTCTGCAACAAACTAAATCTGACTTATCGAAGATTAACTGACTTCGTGGCATCATTCTACTTCCTTCTAATAGTGTTGGTGCCGTGGGGCAAATTTTCATTATGTCACACTCCTATCAGATTTATTTCAGCTTTTCAGGACATATCTCAATCTTGATTGTGGATTGCGTAACCATGTGATCATGAGGTTCGCATCAGGTTGAGTCTTAGACTTTGCTTTCCTACATGTTAGGCATTTGTCACATATGCGTTGCACATCATTTTTTTTAGAACAATATGAATTCTAATACAACACATCTAAAGTCTTAACAACACCAAAATGCCCCATTAATCAACCCTCATGTGCTTCACATATAAGAAATTCACACATAGAATTTAATGCGAACCTCGTGATTACGTGGTCATATAACCAACACGCAAAGACACCAAATTCCTGAAAATTCAAGTAAATCAGGTTTGAAAGAAGTGTGATACAAAGATAAATTGTAGCTAGGCACCATCACTATTGGAAAAGGAAACCCCCACTCAATGAATATTAATTCATGAACGATAAGTATAAGGATAACGCCATGAAATTAGTTGTTCTTCAATAAGTCGTTTCAATTCTTTAGAGAGCCAAGGAAGGAAGAATATCTCATCAAAATAAGTGATCCAAATAAACTACAAAATTGATCTAATGTGATGGTACCTACAAAATTGGTTAGTGGTATAAAACTTATCCTCACGTCGCTCGTTTTTCACTCAAACTTAGGTCTCTCCCCTCATCTCACCTTCTTTCAGTTCTTACAGAAATGAAATCACACCAAATAGAACCAACTCAGCAACACAATCCAAATAGATGTATATGACTCAAGAAACAATAATAACACAGAAAACAAGCAAAACAAATTGTGATGATAATCTCGCGAGTAACAAGGGATCTCTATCCCAAAATATGAACGAAACTGAAGACTCGAATGAAAACAGGAACGCAATATGCAATATGATGAAACAACACCCAATATGTTAGATATGTTGTAAATATACTGCAAGAAATGAAAACGATAGAAACAATACGAGTTTCATAAGTTGATGTAAAAACAACTATGGCCACACTAGGAATAGTAGGATTAAGATCGTTTGTGTTAAAATAAGCCTCCTTATACAAATGTAAGATCATCGACTTGTTAGTGAAAAACACAGATATGATTTGAGCTTCTTTTGCATAAAAATTAGGCTGTTTCTTTAATTTTTCGACACTATTATCATCACACAACCTTACTTTCTTCACTCCTCGGGTTTTACCTCCACTCTCAACTGGTTTAATTGATGATTTAGGTTTAGCTGAATCTAATGGTCTTCACTCACCATTGTCCTCACGTGAATTTTCACTCTTCCCATCCTGAAATTCCCTTTTATAATTTCATTTGATCATCATACACTTGTTTCGGAGAAAAAGGTACAATAGTGATGGTTTTACCATCCTTTACAATAGGGAACCTATTTCTAAACCCATCATGAATCGCCTTCTTTTTAACACACAAACGACTCTCTTTAAACAAATATCCATCAAGTCTATAAAACTTCCCAAAACCTGAAGTTTCACAAGCATTGTAAACATTACTAAAATCACTATCATCCTTATACAATTCTTTTATCTGTTCAAATCCTAGAAACCTAGCATCCATAGTAGATAAAAGAATATACCTGCGTGAAAGTGCATAAGCCACAATGTTTTCTTCTCCTTACTTATACTTGATCACATACGGAAAGGTTTCAATAAATTCAACTCATTTGGCTTGTCTCCTACTTAGCTTACCTTGCCCTTTCAAGTGCTTCAATGATTCATGATCAGAATGTATCACAAACTCCTTGGGCCACAGGTAATGCTGCCATGTCTCTAAAGTTCTTAACAAGGCACAAAACTCTGTATAATATGTAGGGTAACTCAAGGCTGCCCCATTAAGTTTTTCACCAAAATACATATTGGGCCTCAAATCCTGCATTAACACAGCTCTTATACATATACTTGAAGCATCACATTCAACTTTTTTTTTTTTGATCAAATGTAAGTATTGTATAGATCAAAAAAGGGGCAAGACAAGCTTGCAAAACAAGCTGGAGACCAGCATTACAAGAAAAAACAGAAACTGACAAAGGAGACCAGCATCACATTCAACTTTAAAAGCTCTGGTAATGTCTGGCAAAGCTAAAAAAACCAGAAAACAAATAAAATGAAATTGCGATGATAGTCTTGCGAGTAGCAAGCAAATCTATCCAAAATATGAACAAAACTGAAGACTCGAATAAAAACATAAATGAAATATGCAAAATGATTAAAAAAAAACACCTAAATATGTTAGATATGTTGAAAATATACTGCAAGAAATGAAAAAAATAGAAAGAAAGCGAATTTCAAAAGTTGACGCAGAAAAGACTCGTTTATGACGAGTTAAGTCCGAATCTGGAACCTAAAGTAAATAATATCCAATTGAGATACAATTTCAATTATAGTGTTATTTCAACCAAAATAGATAGAATATAAAATTTGAGCAATTTACGATAAGGTTTGATATACTGACACAAAAACATTATGAATTAGACTTGATTAGACCCGAAATTGAAAACCAAAGCAAATAATATCCAATTGAACCCTAAATTAATATGTGTTGCGATTTGGACCCCAGTAATCAGAGTTTTAGCTTTTATTTTCAAATCCATTGGTTAGAATATAGATCTTGGCGGCTTGATATCAAACTCAGAATGATCCAACAGTTAAATATTCCTAGATTGGAATAAAACCGAGCTAACTTGGAAATTGACAAGTTACTGTTCAACATGAACAACACCTTTCTGGATAGTGTGTTTCCAATCTCACCGTCCAGATTGAAGACAATATCCAGGCGCACCACATATCCAAACATCGACGTGATCCAACGGTGGAAGAGTGAGGAATCAGCCAGTGATCAAAACTTCCCTACAAGGTGCGTTTCTTTTGCTTTCTAGGATATATCCAAAGGAAATTTCTGTCAAATAGAATGTGATATTTCAAATCCCTCCGATTCGTTAGTAGAGGCTTGTAAGGAGAGCAATATATCTACAAATAAGCATGATCCAACGGTGGATGCCGGAGATATGACCACCGGAGCATACATCATTCTTTGGGTTGGCTACTCCAAATTCTACACTTCTCTCTTTCTAGCCAAATTTTCTCTATTGTCTCTCACTTTTTGGTTTGGTTGGCCTCTTTGCTGTTTTAAAGGCAAATTTTCCATTAATTACAATTTTATCCCTCATTTATGCCTTTATATATTTTATTTTATTTTACACCTGCTTAAATCACTGGTCCTTATTGAACTCCAATTAAGATGAGATCTTGAACCAAGATAGGACAACATATTAATAGACTTCATGCAAAACTTTATCCCGATCCGACTATTGGATTAAGAGCTCTACTCTTTAACGTAAAATTAGTTAGATCATGAATTTTCATCAACAATCCAAATTTTCTTATTTAATCCTCATATAAATCATATCAATTATCTTTCTAGATCTTTAGGGTCAATCCGATAATTGGACACAAACACATGTTGTGTAGCCTTGTCACCATGAGGTGAAATAAACTGGTCGTATCCATGTATTGTAGAGTCTCTATGGTGGACAAAGCAAATGTGAAGCCAAATGGTCTTATTTTTAATGCAAGACTATGAGATAAGATTTATCGATAGAAAAAAACTGGATGGAAAAACCCATATATATATATATATATTTTGGAGAACTATGGACATTTTGTTTTTGGGCTATTTCTTAAGGCATAGTGCTTTCTTATGGCAATTCGATTTACTTGTTGATTGATAGCTATTGTGGGTGACAGATGTATATTTTCTGTGTACATAGTTGACAAACTAAGTGTAAGTCCATATCAGAATACTTAGCTTGAAACTTTGTGATGCGAACCTCATGATCACGTGATCACGCAACCCACACGCAAAGACACCAATTCCCAGAAAACCAAGTAAATTAGGTTTGATAGGAGTGTGACACAAAGATAACTTATATCAAGGCACCAGCACTCTTAGAAATGAAAAACCCTTACCCAACGAATATTGATTCACGAACGAGAAGTATAAGGATAACGCCACGAAGTTAGTTGTTCTTCGATAAGTCATTTTTAGTTCTTTAAAAAACAAAGGAAGAGAGATTATCCCACCAACACATAATAAGTGCGGCAAAAACAGTTTATTGATCTAAAAAATACATACCCTTACATGTCTGGTTATGCCCTTATTTATAGTGACTCTAAACTAAAATAAATCATAATGGACCCCCCTTAGGTGAACTTATATGAGGCTCACTTACAATTCACCCAAATAAGTAATAACAACCTAAAGACTAAGAGTTTATACTTATATGAGGTTCGAGACTAGAGTACCCGTTCGAAAGGGCCATAACTGTTGATCCGACCGTTGGATCTTCCTCAAAATTTTACAGGAGTTTCCAGACGCCGTTTTCCTAGGAGTAGATGTGGAATCGCTACTCGGTGATGCGGAGGTAACGTCGCTCGAGACCGGAGTACCGGTTCGAAAGGGCCATAACTTTTGATCTGACCGTTGGATCTCCCTCAAAAGTTTACAGGAGTTTCCGGACGCCGTTTTCCTAGGAGTGGATGTGGAATCGCTACTCGATGATGCGGAGGTATCTTCGCTCGAGACCACAGTACCGGTTCGAAAGGGCCATAACTTTTGATCCAACCGTTGGATCTCCATCAAATTTTTACAGGAGTTTCCGGACGCAGTTTTCCTAGGAGATGTGGAATCGCTACTTGGTGATGCGGAGGTATCGTCGCTCGAGACCAGAGTACCGGTTTGAAAGGGCCATAACTTTTGATCCCACCGTTGGATCTCCATCAAATTTTTACAGGAGTTTCCTGACGCTGTTTTCCTAGGAGTAGATATGGAATCGCAACTCGATGATTCAGAGGTATTGTCGCTCGAGACCAGAGTACCCGTTCGAAAGGGCTAGAACTTTTGATCCGACCGTTGGATCTCCGTCAAATATTTACAAGAGTTTCCAGACGCCGTTTATCTAGGAGTAGATGTGGAATAGCTACTCGTTGATGCGGAGGTATTGTAGCTCGAGACCGGAGTACCGGTTTGAAAGGGCCATAACTTTTGATTCGACTGTTGGATCTCCATCAAAATTTTACAGGAGTTTCCGGACGTCGTTTTCCTAGGAGTACATGTGGAATCGCTACTCGGTGATGCGGAGGTAACGTCGCTCGAAACCGGAGTAAGAGTTCGAAAGGGCCATAACTTTTGACCTGACCGTTGGATCTCCCTCAAAATTTTACAGGATTTTCCAGACGCCGTTTTCCTAAAAGTAGATGTGGAATCAATACTCGATGATGCGGATGTATCTTCGCTCGAGACCACAGTACCGGTTTGATAGGGCCATAACTTTTGATCCGACCGTTGGATCTCCATCAAATTTTTACAGGAGTTTCCGGACGCTGTTTTCCTAGGAGTACATGTGGAATCGCTACTCGGTGATGCAGAGGTATCGTCGCTCGAGACCGGAGTACCGGTTTGAAAGGGCCATAACTTTTGATCCAACCATTGGATGTCCCTCAAAATTTTACAGGAGTTTCCGGACGCCGTTTTCCTAGGAGTAGAGGTGGAATCGCTACTCGATGATGCGGAGGTATCTTCGCTCGAGACCACAGTACCGGTTCGAAAGGGCCATAACTTTTGATCCAACCGTTGGATCTCCATCAAATTTTTACAGGGGTTTCCGGACGCTGTTTTCCTAGGTGATGTGGAATCGCTACTTGGTGATGCGGAGCTATCGTCACTCGAGACCAGAGTACCGGTTTGAAAGCGCCATAACTTTTGATCCCACCGTTGGATCTCCATCAAATTTTTACAGGAGTTTCCTGACGCTGTTTTCCTAGGAGTAGATGCGGAATCGCAACTCGATGATTCAGAGGTATTGTGGCTCGAGACCAGAGTACCCGTTCGAAAGGGCCATAACTTTTGATCCGACCGTTGGATCTCCGTCAAACATTTACAAGAGTTTCCGGACGCCGTTTATCTAGGAGTTGATGTGGAATCACTACTCGATGATGCGGAGGTATCGTCGCTCGAGACCAGAGTACCGGTTCGAAAGGGCCATAACTTTTGATCCGACCGTTGGATCTCCATCAAATTTTTACAGGAGTTTCCTGACGCCGTTTTCCTAGCAGTAGATGTGGAATTGCAACTTGAAGATTCAGAGGTATCGTCGGTCGAGACTAGAGTATCCGTTCGAAAGGGCCATAACTTTTGATCCGACCGTTGGATCTCCCTCAAAATTTTACAGGAGTTTCCGGACGTCGTTTTCCTAGGAGTACATGTGGAATCGCTACTCGGTGATGCGGAGGTAACGTCGCTCGAGACCGGAGTACCGGTTCAAAAGGGTCATAACTTTTGATCCGACCGTTGGATCTCCCTCAAAATTTTACAGGAGTTTCCGGACGCCGTTTTCCTAGGAGTAGATGTGGAATCGCTACTCGGTAATGCGGAGGTATCGTCGCTCGAGACCGGAGTACCGGTCCCAAAGAGCCATAACTTTTGATCCGACAGTTGGATCTCGCTCAAAAGTTTACAGGAGTTTCCGGACGCCGTTTTCCTAGGAGTGGATGTGGAATCGCTACTCTATGATGTGGAGGTATCATCGCTCGAGACCGGAGTACCGGTCCGAAAGGGTCATAATTTTTGATCCCACCGTTGGATCTCCCTCAAAAGTTTACAGGACTTTTCAGACGCCGTTTTGCTAGTAGTGGATGTGGAATCGCTACTCG
>Ga0325411_1006506_pt1 | contig 12816 bp, 6 predicted proteins | sample PopdelMetagenome_13_FD_206181 | JGI IMG/M metagenome (GOLD analysis project Ga0325411, IMG submission 206181) | Populus deltoides microbial communities from Bellville, Georgia, United States - Xylem-PdIQD-R4 | ecosystem: Host-associated > Plants > Phyllosphere > Stem > Wood/Secondary xylem... | reverse complement strand
GGACTTTTCTTGAACCATAGACGGACCAACAACTAGGAAACACAACGAGACCTTGAATTTTATCAGACAAATAAACAATGCAGCTTACCTTAGGTAGGGCGTATTTGGGGTGCTAATACCTTCCTTTACGCAACCAGTCCCCGTGCCTGATCTCTGAGACCAGTTAGGGTTCCTAGTGACCAAAATACTAGGTGGCGACTCCCACACCATTTTTTACTGCTAAGAGACAAAGAACTCCTTGTCTCACCATATTTACTAGATATATATCCCCATCACACATTCGAGGGTGGACGATCGCCGCGACGTCGCTCACGTGCGACAATGGTCAACACAGTAGCTGAGCTTACATGGCTGACTTTTATTCTAAAAGAACTTCACATTCCACTCTCTTCTCCACCAATCATCTACTATGATAATCGCAGTGCTATGTATATAATGTTTAATCCAGTGTTTCATACTCGCAACAAATATATTGAGTTTGAACTATCATTTTATGCGTGAACAAGTTGTCCTTGACTTCTCATTACTAAACGTATATCCACTAGTAATCAAGTAGACAGCATCTTTACCTAACCTATGTCAAAGGCTGCTCTCAGCTACTTTAAGGGAGGAAAATTTTGCCTAGGGTATTAATAGGAGTAGAATCTGACAACCTAACATGATTTATGGGAGTAACTTCAGTGGACCAAAAAAATTGGAGTGACAAGAATGAACACTCCCACAAATCATCCCATGTTAGTGAAGAAATGTTGACTGATGAAGGAATCCTAATGGCAATAAAAAGACCTCAAGATGGTAATTCAAGATAACAAGGAAAGTCATTATAAAACAACATATCATGGAATCAAATCAACTCACATCACATTATTTAATGTTCAAATTTTTCTTTTAAAAGTCATCACACAGGGCACAAGTACAAGCTCAATTTTAGGACAATACAACAAGAATTTGCTACAACAATATTACTTCAGAACTACATAAACCCAAAATTTAACAATAACAATCCAATCAATCACTACGTAGAAGAAATAAATCTAAGCAAGATAAAATCTTAAAAGAATGATTTTATAGTCTGTATGAAAGTGAGGATCAGGAGGATAGCTGCTGCAACTGTTGCCGTACCTCTCCAAATATTGGGGAAATATACGAGTTTCAAGGTTGCTTTCATATCGTTAAAGCGGCTCTCGTAGTGGGCATTTATCTCTCGAGAGATATCACCAAAACAAGTGTAATTGTCACCAATATTTCCGCAAAAATTGTTAATCATATTTGAAACTGCGGCATCTTCACCTAGCCGGTTGAGAATGATTCCCTTTGGGACTAGTAAACCCACGTCTTCTGCACTGTCGATAAGCTTCAAACGGGTTGCAGCACTGCTCCAAAGCCATGATATTTCGTACAAGACGTTCGAAGCAGTGATCAACTTCCAACTGTGGAATTTTCAACACTCCTTTCTAAATTTTATGTTGCCTGTATTTTTCACTTTAGTTTTTGATCTTTGATTTATAAATTTTGATTTTTAATTAATTAATAAACTTTAATTTTTTTAATTTAACCCCTAATTTAATCACTTAGAATCCTTCTATTTACGTGTCTTTTCTAGTTTGCTCCTTAGTTTTGAATTTCTTCAATCAAGTGTCTAATTGACCACCAAACTTCAATATTTATGCAATCAAGCCCATGATTTGACTAAATAAACTTTTAAAAATTGTAATTTGACCCAAAACTTTTATTTCTTTCAATTAAAGCTCAAATTGACTTAAAAATCATTTTTTTCTTGGAATCAAACCCTCCAGAAATTCCATTAAACCTTCGATAAAATTTAATTAAGTATATAAACATCTGATTTTGGACTCTTCTTCCTCAAATTGCGTGCAATTTGAGGAATCAAGCCCATGATTTGACTAAGGAATCAAACTTCAATATTTATGCAATCAAGCTCATGATTTGACTAAATCAACTCTTAAAAATTATAATTTGACCCAAAACTTTTATTTCTTTCAATTAAAGCCAAAATTGACTTAAAAATTATTTTTTTCTTGGAATCAAACCCTCCATAAATTCCATTAAACCTTCAATAAAATTTAATCAAGTATATAAACATCTGAATTTGGACTTTTCTTCCTCAAATTGAATTTTCTTTGTCAACAAGGCTCTCAACAGTCAAAAATATACAATCAAATTTCAATATTTGTATTTTTTAACCTCCTCAACCAATTTTTTGCCATTTTCTAGACACTTCGAAATCCTCTTCTCACTGCTATTTTTTTTTGTTTTTTTTCGAATATATTTTTTTAACTTTTTTGTATTTTTTTTGTGTGGGGACCTAAAAATGGGTAACAACATGAACAATGGAGAGTTCAACACTGTTCATTGGGAAAGGCAGTGCTGGCCCAGACCAAAATGGTCGAGTGGGGTTCAGCCTAGTCCAAAAACAATTCCAAAAATCCTTTCAAAAAAATTGTGATTTTCCTACATATTTTAATATCAATTTTAATTGATATTGGATTGTGTTTTTATACTATAAAGATATAACTTCGGTATTAAAATACCCGGTTTTCTTTGAAATATTGCAAAAACACATTATATAGAAAAAAATATATTTTTTTTATGTATCTAGCCAAGTCTCTCGAAAATAAAAAAATCATATTGTATTTTCATATAACAAAAAAAATTCAAAAAAACATGTTTAGCATGCATTTCGGCTTTAATAACCAATTTAATAAAGACATGAAAACTAAGCCAATATTTTAAAAATACTGAAAAAATATTTTGTTTTATTTTAGTATATGGGATTATGAATTTATACGTAAAATATATTCCTGATATTAAAAGGTAGTTCTTTATAGACATTAGAATGATTAATTTTTTAGCTGATAAGATAAGGATCTCCTTACTAACAATTAGAAAACAAGACAATACTTTAGCATATATCATACAATCAAACAATACAACTTACCTTAGGTAAAGTGTATTTGGAGTGCTAATACCTTCTCTTTATGCAACTAGTCTCCGTATCCAATCTCTGAGACCTTTTAGGGTTCCTAGTAACCGACGACTCTCATTTTTGCTTTCCATGGATAAAAGACAAATTTATTGTCTCCTCCATTTCTCAATACTTAAAACCATAAAGTAGACAATCACCGTGCACAGCACACTTGAGAGCATGAAGTGCTTGTTCACCCTGGACCAACTACAACAAGGTCCCCTGAAGCTAGTCCAATTGATGTTCCACCTAGGAGGAGGGTGAAGAATTATGCTCACAGGTTTTCTTGGAGTGGCAGGGAGCCACCTGCCACTATCACCTCTTGATGTTAATTTATAGTTGGAATGTCAGAGGGCTTAACAGCTCTCTGAAGCAACATGAGGTTGCTAACCTCATGAGGAGGAATAGAATGGATATTTGTGGTCTTTTGGAAACCAAGCTTAACTCTTCCAAGGTTTCTTTGTTGCAGAAATTCAGGTTGAAGAATTGGAAGTTTTTATCTAATGTTGTTGCGGCCACCAATGCTAGAATTGTGGTATTTTGGAATCCCTCTTCTGTCAGGGTTGATCTGCTTGAATTCTTGACTCAAGGTATCCATGTTTTGATTTATAGTTTAATTCATCAATTAAGTTTCTATGCTACTTTTGTATATGTTTGAAATACCATTGTAGCAAGGCGCATGGTGTCCCAACAGCCCCTGGCTTCTTATGGGAGATTTTAACTCCATTCTCTCCCTAGAGGACAAGCACAATGGTGCAGCTGTCTCCACTTGTGAAACTACAGATTTCAGATCTTGTTGTTCAGATCATGGTCTAGCTAATTTGAATTATACTGGCTGTCAATTCACCTGGTCTAACGACAGTGTTTGGAGTAAACTTGACAGAGTCCTTGCCAACTCTTACATGACCCGATATCTGAGACTAGTTAGGGTTTCTAGTGACCAAAATATTACATGGCTACTCTCATTCCTGCTTTTCACATATAAGAGACAAGAATTTCTTATCTCCCCATATTTGCCAAATAGATAGATAAGATAAAATATGAGAGTGAATATTTTTACCGCGACGCCGCACACGTGTAACATTAATCTCCAATTTGAGGGCTGCCTTCCTGCTCTGGCTGGCTTTGTTTCCTTTGTCTTTTGGGCAGTTCTCAGGATCTGCTTCTCGGTGTGATCTTCAAAGGGTTGTTTCATCCTCTTTCACTGCTGGTGATGACCTTTTTTAGTTTGGATGGTGTTGCTGCTGCAGTCTTTTTTGTTCTTCTCAGTCTTATTTCTCTTCTGCTGCGGTTTATCTGTGCTTGATGCCCCTGCTGGCTTCATCCATGTTGGTCGTCAGACCTTTATTATGTTGGCAATATTTAAGGATTTTGCTCTTCTTGACTTGTTAGAAGGGTGTGCTCCATCTCTGCTGGTTCTTTGTTTGTGCATGTTAAATGCTGAGGTTCCCTTGATGCCTACTTTGATGCAGCATGGCCCATTGTTCGGGATTTGTGAGCTAGTAGCCTCTCAGCAATAATAGTTGATTTTGTACTGTTATTTTGCTTTTGGTTAGGTAGAGCACCTTATTGTTGATTAGGTTCCTAATCTACCCAAGCTCATTTTCTGCTTGGTTGTCTATAATTTTTGCTGGCCTGGACGTTTATTTCTTAGTTAGGGAGCATGTTCCCTTTTTATAAATCCTTGTATATTGAATTTGTTGGTTCTCCAGCCTTTTATATTTTTTATCTTTAATATATTTATACATTTTGATAAAAAAAATTGATTAAAGAGCTTTGTCTAATTAATTTATTCATAATCTCATCGATTTTTCTTAGTTTTAAAGTATATTAAATTTATTTGTTTTACATGAAAGAATATTTATTTTACTTCGATGATCAACAAATTTATAGAAATGGATATGTAGAATCTTGAATTGAGCTAATCACATATCAAGTTATTATTTTCAGAATTATTGTTTCTTTAATTTTTCATATTCAAATCCCTCGTTCTTTCTATTTCAATATATTATAGAAAGATTAAATGAAATTTTCTTTTGGTTCGACCTGATTTCACACTATTATTTTATTTGTAATCATTAATCAGAATTATGTTTTGATGTTCCGACAACTTATGAATTGGAAACTCCATTACAATATTATTAGTTCAGAACTACACAAACCCAAATTTTAACAATAATAATCCAATTCATCATTAGGCAGGAATAATAAAGCTAAACAAGATAAAATCCTAGAATGCCCATTTTACGGAAGCTATAGTCTGTATGAAAGTGAGAATCAGCAGGATAGCTGCTGCAACAGTTGCCGTACCTCTCCAAATATTGGGGAAATATATAAGTTTCAAGGTTGCCTTCGTATGGTTAAAGCGGTTCTCATAGTGGCGACTTATATTTCTAGAGATATCACCAAAACAAGTATAATTGTCACCAATATTTTTGCAAAAATGGTTAATCATATTTGAAACTGCGGCATCGTCACCTAGCCCGTGGAGAATGATTCCCTTTCGGACTAGCAAACCCACGTCTTCTGCACTGTCGATAAGATGGTCCATAAACTTAATGTAGCTGCATACGTAAGCTTCACGCGGGTTGCAGCACTGCTCCAAGGCCATGATATTTCGTACAAGACGTTCGAAGCTGTGATCAACTTCCAACTGTGGAATTGTCAACACTCCTTTGTCAAATGTTATGTTGACCAAACATTTGTCTTGGGTGACCTGAAACTTCACTCCTGCCTTGCGAAGCATGACCGCACTATATTTCAGCTTGATAGGATAAAAAATATAACTTCGCTGAATGGCTCCATTCAACATCAAATTCCTTAGTAAATCAGTGAAATGCCTGCTTCCCTTTACACTCGGGCTGGTTTCTGCCCCCTGTGAAAACTTGTGCTTTCCAAAATGACACTTTGCAAGATCAAGAAAAGGAATGGTTGTACCATCCTGGCTAGGGGGATTGACCTGGTCATATATTTCCTGAATAATGAAGAATGGCAGTTGGTTTTCAAGTAGCACCAAGTCTTCTCGGATGTCAAATGTCATCCTGGGCTCAAAATTCTTAGGATCGTTATCATGATCCTTTGACTCCAACAAAAACTGAATGATGAAGACAGCATCCAGCAGGATCATCTTTACGAAATCACGGCTCTTGATTAAATTGAATTTCTCTGAATAACAGTGTCGGAGACGCTCTTCTTGGTTCTCAATGCTGATCAAAATATCAATAATTTTCTTCTTATCCATCCCATCCCGTTCAGTAAGCTTTTTGAAATATTTCAGTTTCTCCTTTTCCATGGCCTCTAGTCTTATATTTTGGCGGTTAAGAGGACCTATTGAAATCAGTAGTGGAGAGTAGGCTTCCAAATTTACGTTTCGAAGCGGTTCGGGCACCCTGTAGATGCAGCACTCGGAACCGTTCCGTTTAAAGGACATCTGTTTCACCTCAGAATCCAGCTTTGCCAAAATATCGGTAGCTTTCTCTCTCTCTCTATTTTGATAATAATCGGGATTTGTAGCCATCTCAATGCCTGAAGCACTTCCCACATCAATATCTTTTCCCTTGTTTGGAGTACTTGCCTTGTCCTCTCCCATGTTTGAAGCACTTGCAATAAATTTATCCTTTTCCAGTGTGCAGGTTGGCTGAAACAAACCAAGAATGAATGGAAGGTATACACAGTTCGGTTTTGAATATCACAAATTTTCAAAACTTTTTCACTTTAACACATTTTCTCCTTCTCTACCCCCTCTCACTTTAAATCATCCTTTTCTCTTGATTTCTCACTTGGTATGACATTAAATAGCCTAAATAATTAGATAGATTTTGTTCATGTATATAATCAAATTTCATGCCAGCTAATAAAATTCATTCGTAACAGTAATTAATTAAGCTCATTAAGGGTGTTTGAAATAGTGATAGCGATTGTTTTTTAAAGAGTTTTTTGTTTTAAAATGCATTAAAATAAAAAAAATTAGAATTTATTTTTGATATCATCACATCAAAACGATCTAAAAAGGACAGAGAATTTAGGGTTGTTTTAGAATTTAAATAAGGATCTTTTGAAATTCAAGTCTTCTATTTAAGGTGTTATCAACTTTTTTAAAGTTGAAATCATCTAAATAATGATATTTTTTTATTTTAAAAACTCATGCTTATAATAAAACAAAATGTGTTTTTTTTCATAACAAAAAAGAAATGAATGAATAAGGAATGATATTTTTATTAAAGGAATATGTTTTAATTAACTTACGTTTTGATTTATAAAAGAGCGATACTAATAAAAATGACATTTTTTCTCAAACAAATGCATGAATTGAAAGAGAAATTCTCACCAGAGAAATAGATGTTTTCTTCAAAGAACTTAAAACATTTGATTTTATTGGAATATTTGTTCTAATTACCATAGAATTCAATAAAATAATTTCAAAAAGGCAGCAACACTTAGGCAAATTAACTAGTAGTAATCTCAAGTTGAACCTCCGATTCAATAACAAGTTCAGTGACATTAACATCAAAATTTAAGACATCACATTTATAGAAAAATGCATGCTAGAAAATGTATAGTTGGTTTCCCTCGAATTTTGCAAGATAACCTATATATTTATGTTTAGTTTGATCCATGTGGGATCATCAAGCCCATATAAAGAGAGAGGGTTCAGCCTAATTTCTTAAAAGTTTTTAATATTTAATGTGTTTTATATGGAGAACAAATATAGAAAAAAAAAATATTAGCTTCCCAAATATAGTATTTGGGTGATCTATGTAGCTTTGATCAAACACTACGATATGTGTCTGCAGAGCTTAAAAAACTAAAACATAATTAAGCAAACCAACTTAAAAAAAAAAAAATTAATAAATGGAACTACATACACCGAACCACCTATTGTCTGCAGAGCTTAAACCAAATCCAAAACATAACATTTAAAAAAACTAAACATTTCAAAGAACAGAACAAGTTAGTGCTGACCTGAGGACGGAGATCAGAGGACTGTGTGTCTGTATATAGGGTCCCAAGCAGCGCGCCTCTTTCCTGTATAGATATTGCAGCACCTCTCTCTCTCTCTCTCTCTCCCTCCAAGTCTCTTGCCTTGTCTACCCAAATGCATATGACAATGGCTATAATTAAGGGACTTAATTCTATACGCTATCTAGATTCTAGCTTGACAAGGGCGGATCTAGGAAAGTCCCTTAACTTTAAAATTATTTCTAAGAGATCAAGTATATTTGTACATAATAATCCCTGTAAAAATTTTAAATCTTCATTTTAGCCCTTTAATTGCTGATCTAAACAACATGGGATTCCTGTTTGCATAACGATGAGAAGCCCATTAGACGTATAAAATACAATTTCTTTTTTGCAAGAAAGTTTAGGGTTTTGTAGGGTTAAAGGAAGGATTATACCTAAAGTGAGCTCCAGAAAATTAAGTGCATTTCTTTTCATTTCTTTTTTTGGTGCCTGCATTATGAATTAATAATTGTACCTTTAGCTTGCTCTCTTTTGAGTTCTTGCATATCCTCTCATTCCCTTTGAATGCACGTTTAGAATTGCGATAAATATTATTTTTTAAAATGTTTTTTATTTATAAATAAATTAAAATAATATATTATTTTTTATTTTTTAAAATTTATTTTTAAAATTAGTGCATCAAAAATAATATAAAAAATAAAATGCACGGCACCTTAAGATAATAAAGTACAACATCAATGAAACTAAGTGGATGGCTGTGATGACAAGACAAAGGATTGGTCTAGAAATGCATGAAGGAGACCCCAAAATGAAAACAATTAATGTTTGATAATCTTATAATTATATTCCTCCCTCGTACTGTAAACAATTTTTACAGATAGAATGCTTATCCTTGTATTGAATCAACTAATGTCTGCCGAGCTTAAACCAAATCCAAAACATCGTAAGTATGTTGTTTGTAAGCTATAATTTAATTTATACGCATGCAGTTTTATATAATTAAAATAATCTTGTAATAGAAATTAAAACAAAATCCTAACATACATCCTAAATATATATTAAATATTAAATTTAAATTGAGTATAAAGAGCTAACTTGTAGAAGTATTTAGATTTTAATTTTGTTGAAAATTTGTTATTGTTCAGGATTATTCCTTCGTCTTTAAAGTGTCTTTAAAGTGTTGTTGTTGGGTTTTTCAAAATATATACACATATTAAAAACGATACATTAAAATAAAATCAAGAGTTTCAAGATTCCGTTAGACAATTTAGAGTTGTTTTAGAATTTGAACAAAGATTTTCTGAAAATCAGATCTTTTATTTAAAGTGTGATCAACTTCTTCAAAGCTGAGTTAACACAAATCATAGGTCGATAAAGTTTATGCTTTTATATAGCATTACTAGTAAATAAACAATTAACAATTAACAATTTTTTTTCATGAAAAAGCTTGTGTTTTTTTTTTAACTTGTTATAACCCAATTTCAACCCATATTTTTGTATGTATTTTAAAAATTAAAAAAATCCAAAAAATATATTTTTTGTAATTTTAGTTAATTTTAATCATATTTTTATTTAATTTTTGTGTGTCAAACAAAATCTTGAAAATCATAAGAAATTCAAAAATAAAAAATAGTCAAGGTTGAAATTGAACGAATAATTGAGCATTATAGACAAAAAAGAAAGTTTGAGAATTTTTGAGTTACAATTAAGGGTTAAATTGAAAAGGGAGTTGATAAATGGGGTTAATTTAGCTAAGTTTTTTCAAAAATTGAAGTTCAAGGATGATTTTAAAATAAAATTAAGTTAAAATGTCAATTAATAAAAAATTGAGAGTTAGATTGCTTAAAATTGCATAATTTTAGAAAACCAAGGGATAAATTAAAATTGAAAAGATAAATTAATTCAATTTATAATTTAAATTGAAAAAACAAATCAAGATTAGACATATTTTCTGTTTTTATTTATTTATTTTTCAGGAAGATTGAATAAAAAATCAAGGTTGTCAATTCCATTCCATTTCGCCCGGAATGGCCGAAACAGTTCATACTAATTCAAAAAACGAAATAATTTTCATCTCATTTTAAATCTCGGTCCGTTCCAAATTTTTCGGCTCAATTTCAACCGAAATGTTCCAGTTTCATTCCACATGTTCCGTTCCGGTCTTGAAAAGCCATTGAATTAAATTGAACATGTTTCATTTTAATTAATTAAACCATCCAAGTATAAAAAGCTTTTTTTCATTACTATTTTCAATAACAATGATATTAATAATAATATTGAAAATTATTAGTACTATTTTCATTAACAATGATATTAATTTTTTAAACTTAGATTTATCACTAATATATATGGTTTATATTCATGTTGTTTTTTCATGTTTATACTTTGTAGGAATTTGAGCAAAATAAGGGATGCTTTAGATCCCATTAGCTTTGATAACATTGACCTAACTTTATATTTAAAATATTTGTGTTAAAACATTTTATTTTCATAATATTTTGTTTAAGTTGAATTACTTTAAGTTAAATATATATTTAATCTTAACTATTTATAAATATTTTAAATTTTAAAATTATATTTATTTAGCATTGTGTTTTAATTGCATAATTTATAATTAATTTATCTTAAATTTAAATTATATATATAAACAATACAACCCCAAAACAACATACTAAAACACATCAAAACTAAAATATTTCATTTCAATTAAAAAAATAAAACCCCTTGGGCTGCTGGACTTGAGAAATAAGGGCTTATGAGGTTTATATATAGCACGTGAGCCACATGCTCCTTCAATGCAATTTTTTGCAGATAAATCACGCGTGAAGTACGTGTGCTCCACGTGGTCCAAGTTGTATTTTCCAGTGATTCCTGGTATATTTTTTACCCTGATGGTCGATTTCGATTTCATGTATATTAATCTTTTTGCATAGTAAAAATCTGAATATATTTTTTACTGACATTCTCATATAATAAAAAATAAATATAAATTATGAAAAAAATATCATAATATAAGATATCAAGGAAAATAAATGGGCCAACGTCCAATCCCTTTAAAACCCATAAAGTTAGTATTATGCCTAAAGCCCAACTTGCATCATTAATATAGGCTAAAAAGCGTAATTTTTACTATCTGATCCAATGTCCACTTCAAAAAACTTAATTGACACTTATATCTAAATTTTAAAATTAAATACAGCTTATGTTTATTTTTAGTAATTTTAATAAAAAAAAATTTCTATAGGAAAGTTACGTTTTAGTTGTTTTTAATTTGTACAATCCGATAATTAAAAAACATTACATCTTTCACAATTACATGAATCTATAGAAACTTCAATTGCATTTATGTCACTGTTCTAGTATTACGAATTCATAAATAGACATCAATACAATGGAAAACATTTGTGGCAATCTTGTATGAATGGCGCCCCAATTTATCAAAACAACAAATCATCTGCAATTTGCTACTAAATTCTGGTGCATAGCATTCCCAACTCAGTCTAATGTTAAAATTAATTAAAGCAAGAAATTCTATAATGGCATGCAACATTTTCTAATAGCTGTGGCAAGCAAGAAATAAACAGAAAAAAAAAAAAAAAACTCCCATCCGGCAAAATGCATGAAGAATTCTCTAAGAAAATGGCCAAGTTAAGCATGAGTGGAGTGTTCATGCTGATGGGGTAAGGCATCAACTGTCCCACCAGTATTTCTTAACCCCAAAATTCTATAATTGTTTATGGTTTTAAATATCCCAACCCGTAGCTTGGCCATTTCCAGTAGAGGTATCATGTGGCCATGAGCCATGAATGGAGAGAGAAGAACATTTAGCTCGTTAACTTCACTGGCCATATGGCCTTGTGAACGAAGGAAGATTTCATATAACAGAATTAAATGGTTGAATTACAAGAGAAACTACTTGAATATGTGATGAAGATATATATATAGACAAGAAGAGGAAGAAAGGTTTGGACTATTTTATTTTTCTACCTTCTATGATCAGTAAGCCAATTTATTGGCATGATGAGGGGATCATATATGTAATAGAGGCCCGCCGTGGGACAATAAAAATTTGGTTCCTTTTCTACCTTCTAAGATCACTTCCTGCCTCTTATCCGTCACTACAACATTATCCAGTTTTACCGACGGATTAATTCTGTCGGTGACAGCAATGAAATCCGTCGGTGAAAACAATACCGACGGACTCACCGACGGAACACGTCCGTCGGTATAACAGTCGTCAGTAAATCCCATTTCCGTCGCTAATTCTGTCGCAAATAAAAAAAACCACCCACCAACGGAAACACCGACGGTAATACAGACGGATACGCGCGGCCAAAAAAAATTCCCCGCGGGAACATTACCGACGGAAAATCCGTCGGTAATTTTAAGGGTAATTACCGACGGCATTACCGATGGATTTTCCGTCGGTAATTATGGCATGGCTTGTAATTTTGTTGCAATTCTCTGTGTAATACCGACGGATAATATCCGTCGGTAATGCCGTCAGAAGTTAATCACCGACGGATATTATCCGTCGGTGATGCCGTCGGTAACGATGGCATGGATGGTAATTGTTCGGCAACTCTCTGTTAAATACCGACGGATATTATCCGTCGGTATATCCGTCGGTAGGTATTTGAAATATATATAAAAAATAATTTATTAATTGTGAAAAACCTTAATAAACAAATAAAAATGCATTTAACATTAAAAATGTAAAAGTAATAATATTCATTACAAATTTAATGTGTTTAAAAAACAAAATTAAACTAGAATAGCGGCGGAGCTGGAGGAGGAGGCGGAGGAGGAGGAGGCTGGTTGTTCCCGGGACCAAACGGCCAAAAAGAAGCTGCACAAGTATCGTCACC
>Ga0325411_1006504_pt1 | contig 12821 bp, 10 predicted proteins | sample PopdelMetagenome_13_FD_206181 | JGI IMG/M metagenome (GOLD analysis project Ga0325411, IMG submission 206181) | Populus deltoides microbial communities from Bellville, Georgia, United States - Xylem-PdIQD-R4 | ecosystem: Host-associated > Plants > Phyllosphere > Stem > Wood/Secondary xylem... | reverse complement strand
AAGGGGTGGTGAACAGTGGGATCAAAACGGCGTCATCTTGGATGAAAAAAATGACAGATTATGAATCGGTCCCTTAATCAATAAATTTTTAATTTTACCATTGGATTAATTTCAATTAAATCCCTGAATTTATTTAATTAATTAAATCAAAGTTTAATTAAGTCCACAAACTTATTAATTCTTTTAATTTCATTAATTAAATTAATCAAAATTTTAACTAAATTTTCAAACTTATTAATTCTTCAATTTCTGATCAATTTACTCTCAAATTTGATAATTTCATCCATGAATTTTGAATTTGTGTTGTTTTAACCCCATTCTTAAATATATTTTTATCCATTTATTTTGTATTATTTGTTCAAAAATTAGGTTATGACACAGTGTTTACCGGTTTGAAGTTAGCCTGGTCAAAGGGATATCGGAAAATAATTGTGGAATCGGACTCTGCTATTGTTATGGATCTTATCACCGAGGATAAAATAAATATTGACAGGAATTACTGTCTTATCATGAAAGCTAGGAACCTGTTAGCAAAGGAGGAGGTTCAGACGACTCATGTTTACAGGGAAGCAAATTCTGTACCAGATTGATTAGCAAATTATGGTTTAACAAAAAACCTGTTAGACAGGAATTTTTGTATTCCTGATAATCCACCTGCGGGTGTTTTTACCACTTTGTATTATGATTTTATTGGGTCAACTGGTACTCGTTTAATTTAGTTGGGCGCTCCTCTCTGAATTTCAAAAAAAAAAAAAAAATATTTCCTTCTATGAAACCAAACAAGATAACAGTGATACAGTTAAGTAATTTTTTTTTTATTAACCTTGGTTATTAATTAACAGAAAAACGAGTACGGCTTTGCAAGCCTAGAAGGAGCCCTAAAGCCAGTTACTACTAAATTAATAGCCATGGTGAGAATCTAGAGCTTTATATAGTTGTTCTCAATCATCCATTTGAGACTCCAGTGGTCAGCTGCACACTTATAAGCCCAATATGCCCATCCAAATGTGGCACGCCCATAGACATCCAGTTGAGCCTTGGCAAAGTTCTGGTAATCTTGCATCGATGCTCCCTGAACTGCCCATTCTCCAGTCCATTCCCCTGCAAAATTTCATTAACAATCAACATTGTTTTCTGAACTAATACAGTTAATGGTAGACCAAACTAAGGATATTAAAAATAAAAATTTATCTGTCTTGATTGCAGAAAATCTGGTTTTGGACTTGCCTACAAAACTGAGGGGGCCATTTGTAGTTGTCACTGTTGTTAGAGCACTAGCTCGCTGATTATAGATAAAGTCAATGTTCTGTTGGGGATTCATGTTATTGAATGAATCTGAAAATAGGTTGTAATAATGCACATCAATGACTACACGTTTGAGACCGCTTGCAAATGAGAGGAGCTCTTTGGAATCAGCAGGCCCTAGTCGATTTGAGAGGATCACATAAGCATTTTCAGAGTGCTTCCTTACGGCATCATATCCAGCTTGATAATACTTTATTAGGGTGTCTAGATTGACTCCCGGGGCCATCGGTTCATTCATCAATTCAATTGCGGCAAGACTTGGTTTGTCGGCATACCTGCTTAGTTGCGCTCTGTATTAGAACTCAGGGAAACTTCCATAACCGTGCTTTTGATTTCGGTGAATCTATCTTACGGGAAAAAAAGAAGAAGAAAATCTTATTAGATGTGTTAAACCTTTCTGCAAGGAAGTCTATGACAGCCACCGTTTCCTGAATGTTTGATTCTCCCCATTCCTGATACCCATCTCGTGTCGCGCTATGATCATTGCCATTTTGTGAAGCTTGAACTGCATGCAAATCAACGATGACCTTCATGCCGTATTTCCTGCATAAAAATATATAAATAACGTTCATAGTTATATTTAGCACCTGTTCAGAAAAAAAGTAGCCAAAAACAATATTAAACCGTTAAGCGTTAATTGATTTCAATTAGTAAATGGTACTCACTGTGCCCATGTGAAAGCATTGTCTAAGGCTTTCAAAGAGCCACCGACAAAAGGTTTCGGTGGTGTGGGATCACTGGCGATCCACCATCCAACTGGAATTCTGACAGCATTAAGACTATTTTCTGACATGAAGCGGAAGTCCTCTTCAGTGATGTAAGAGTTCCAATGATCCTAGGATGAACAAATTTGCAAGTTATGCATGATTTAATTATTCCTCTAGTTTATAAAATGCTAGAACAGACATCTCTTCTCTTGTTTATGTTACGAATTAAAAGTTTTACCTGCAAGACCTGAGGAGCTCTGTCTGGGCCATAACCATTTGTGAGTTGATATTCACCTCGGAAGGAATATATATTGACAATGGTCATTTTGAATACTGATGGATCGCTGTCCTCCCAACCTGAGCCGACATAATCTGCAGTTACCAATGTCTCTGATGATGCCTGATTACACAACGAGAGCAAAGTAATTCTTCATTTAATTTGGATAATTTACTAAACTGATCATGTCTAGCTATGCCTCAGACCAGCACAATGATCCAAAGTGTTAATCATAGCCATGATCACTATTCACTAGCATGTACATAACTGTTCTATAACTGATAAGAACCTAGATTCACTGGAAATCATGCTTGAGTCTACATACACCCTGTCCATAGTATTCCAATGGGAAAATTTACCATTACCCTAAACTAAACTAATCCAGATAAAGTTCCAGAGCCCAAATTACAATAGAAGTGAAGTTAACAGTTCTGTTGTTAAAAAAGAAAATGTTAAGCAATACCTGAATGAACTGTCCATTTGATGCTTGGAGGCGAACTCGATTCCGGTCATCGTTATTTCTTATAATCTGGAATGTTTGTGAGTTTCCAACAGTATCTGAAACTGCTGTTACTTTGTCTCCTTGATCCTCCAGCCCCACAAACTGCTTGTTGAACACTCTAAAGTTGAAATATGTCTCATTGATCCTCCACAACTGTGCAATAAAGCAACAGAAAAGTAATGGTGAGAAACAATGATATTGCAATCATAGACAATCACAGAAAAGTAAATAGTCCTAGCTAGATATTTTCAAGGCCAAAGAAAAGGTCAAATAGTAGACTAATAATGAACGAAGTCTAGCTAGATCATTATCTTAAAGATCTTACTCTGAACGTTTCCCAGCCAGAGGCTGAGGGCCGGTTGGCTACTAGGACGGTCCCGCCTCCATTTTCAGAGCTAAGATACTTCTGCAGCTTTGTGGACAAGAACTGCACTTGAGATCCATCCTACAGTAAATTTGAACAGAAAAATGGTTAAGCAACAATAAAAGACTCATATATAAGAAAATTTCAGCTTTAAGAATAGCAGTAAATATTTAAGACCAACACTTTCTGTTATTGTTCTCCGATGTACAAGAAAAGCATCTACAGGTAAAAGAAAAGGAAAGAAAAGAAAAGAAAAGAAGCTACTTTGATCTTTCATGTACTAAGATGTCCAATGAGGTCTTAAGGGAGTGAGGTTTTTGCTAGAGAGATTAAATTTAATGTTTTGGTGGGTGGTTCATACATGAGGCATGGGTGATATATAAGTTGATCGATGTTCTTGAATAACATACAGTTAAAAATAAGATTACCAGGAGATCATTGTTCGGCATCCCATCATAGAGAGAAGGTTTCATCCACCCTTCAGTAACAAGCCAGTTTCCTAAATTCACAGCTTTAAATGGCTGTGCAAGAGCAAGAGGGGAGAGCACGAAAAAAAGAGTAGCGAAGATAAAGAAATAGTAAGCCATTATTCGCTCTCTTTTTTTGAGAATGAAAGGATTTAAGGTTGTAATACATAGAAGAGAAATACATATAGAAGTAGACATGTAAATATTGAACGAAGACTTTGGTATTTGGGTTTGGGACCCTTGACGAAGACTTTGGGGCCCTTGCCGTGTTCTATTTGTTATTAACAAATTATTAATTAGAGTAATCCGCGTATATGTGTTTAGTTTATTAATAGATGATGTTCTAGAACCTAACATACACATGAATGAGGTTTTTGAGTATTTGTACAGTAAGTAATTATATATTTATATGAAATTTTATTTTTCAAAGCTCAAGAAGCATATAATTAATAGTAAAGACTCAGCACTTATAAAATAATTTTTTTTAATGGAGTTTAAGGATCTTTGGATGATAAAGTTTGTGACTTTTAAGTAAAGAATTATAATAAATGAGAGAATAAACTTTAAATTTTAAGAATAGAAGTGTTTTTTTTCTTATTTTTGTATGATAAATATTTTGAGAATTAAAATATAAATACTTAGAGAATAAAAATTATGAACCCTGTACCTGAATGATTAAAGGGGTATTTATAGCCTGTTAACCTTGTCATGTTGCTAGAATGGAGGGGTTGGAAAGTTATTTCCTTTTGATAGCATTAATAAGGGATAAATCTCATTTACACAATATTAAATGGGGGGCAAATATCTTTTACACTATATTAATGAGATATAAATATCACTGACATAATATTAATGATGATGAAAATATGATAAGACCTTAGAAGACTTTTTTACATCTAATGGTGTAGAGAGATGAATATTTTTAACATTAATATTTCATGTTGAAAGTCACCAACAAACAAAGCCTTATGGCCTATCATAGGGCTTATAATGCTCATCAGACTTATATCTACTTGGACTTGGCATAATACCAAGCCCTTGGGTGATGAGTCTAGTAACTTGCCAGGCCAATGTTTATTTGGGTTCAGCACATAGCTGAACTCAAGGACGTTGGGTTTGACAACTTATCAGATCCATATGTACTTGGGCTCAAGGTGTAGCTGAACCTAAGGATGTTGAGTTTAGTAGCTTTTCAAGTGCATATTCATTTAGGCTCAGCACGTTGTTGAACCTCATGTTGGGTCGATAGCTCGCTAGATCCATCTATACTTGGGCTCAAAATGTAGTTGAACCCAATGATATTTGGCTTGACAGCTCACCAGATTCATATATATTTGAGCTTAGTGCGTAGCTGAACCCAATGATATTAGGTCTAGAAGCTCACCAAACCTATATGTACTTGGGTTTAGTGCATAGCTGAACCTAAGGATGTTGGACCTAGCAGCTCGCTAGACACATACTTAGCTCAATGCTTAGTTGAACCCAAGGATGTTGGGTCTAGTAGCTTGCCAAACTCATATGTACTTAGGTTCAAGGAGTAGTTGAACTTAATGATGTTAGATTTGACAGCTCACCAAACCTATATGTATTTGGGCTCAGTGCATAGCTGAACCTAATAACATTGGGTCTGGTAGCTCTCCAAAAGCATGTTTACCCGTTGAGCCCAATGACATTGGGTTTGACAGCTTGCTAGACTCATATGTACATAGGCTTAATGAGTAACTGAACCCTAAAGATGTTGGGTTTGGCAGCTCGCCGATCCCATATTTACTTGAGCTCAGTGCATAACTGAACCTAATAATGTTGGGTTTGGAAGCTTGCCAGACTCATGTTTAATTGAGTTCAGCACTAAACATAACCCAAAGATGTTAAACTTGGAAGCAAGTCAGACCCATGTCATCTAGGTCTGACATTTTACCAAGCCTAAAAATATTGGGTTATCACTTTGCCTTTTGCCCTTTCAAATATGAACTTAAGCTAAAATAAAATTTTAAAATATGTTGATCCATTAGTAACCCCTCAAGTCTTTGTATAATAAATACATAAAGATTTGAAAGGTTTTTAGCTTTAATGAGAGAATTTTTACCTTCCCCTTGAGATTGGTTATCCCAAGTAAAACTGTTAGGATTTTTGTTACCAGGTGGTTTGTCCTCATTAAAAAAAGTCTCATAGGAAATAAAATGGTGGTGTGCATTTAATGCAATAATTGAGTGGGTTTTTAGAGATCTGTGGTGATATAGAAGGCTATTCATCCAACGATAAAGATGAAATGTTATTTCCTTTATAACCCTAGATGCTCTTTCTTCCATTCTTTTCTTTTACTTTCATTCTTGTAATTTCTTTGTAAAAATAAATTGTTGAAGAAGCATTGAGTGAGACTAATTTTTATGTCAAGAAAAACTATCATTTTAGGTATTACCCATTTTAACCTTCTTTATTTTTCTTTTTTATCAGAAAAATTGATTCTGAAAGAGTTAGATTTAACCCTAAAAGTAGGGATGTTGCTTCCTTCGGTGTTGAGTTTAGCTTTCTACCACAAACTTAAAGAAATAGTAGAGGATAAAGGTCCATTAAATTGGGCCTTAAAACTAGAGGGTTGGAACTCTAGCGTCCACTTCTAGAAAAGGGAAAGGTAGTTCTCAATATTGAAAAAGTCCTTTCTCTAATACCTCTAAGCAACCTCGGGAGAGAGAGAGGTTGTATCAAGCCCCCAAGGATAGTATACCTAGCTCCCTAACTATAGATGAGGTGGCTTTTGTAAATGGTTGGCAACCACAAGAGTATATGGCTAAACTGCTTTCTAAGGTTGAAAGAATTAGCCAATCGACCTTGGCCACCACTTGAGGATACTTTGAAATCATTACCCCCATATGTATATATGAGTTGGGGTATACCTTTCCTTTTCAAGGGTTTGTGAGGGAAGTTTTTCAGTATTATAGGTTGGTCCCAGGCTAACTGCATCCTAATGGATGAATAATTTTGTTTGCCTTTGATAAGTTCATCAGGCTTGTTGGAATTGAGCTTGTTGTAAATATCTTTAGGAATTGCTACCATTTGATTGCTAACATTGATGATGGTAATCACATGTGTTGGTTTTTTACCTTCATCAACAAACCTACTAGATCCATGAAGAGGACCTTGTAGGGCAATCCTACGCATTTCAAGAAAAGAAAGGGGGAGGTGATTAAAAATAAGATATAATAGGACGGTCAGCCCCAAAGATAGGATGCAAGAAGTCTTGAGTTGTTCCTATTATTGGAGAGTATCTCCCCATGAGGTGAACAATAGGCCTTGTTTGAGCTCAAATGATTAAAAAACATGTGTTTCATTGACCTCCACCTTAATCAAGTATGATGTTAATAAAATAGCCAAACAAAATTTTAAGACCTTGTTGTAAAGTATTCACCTTCTTTATCTCTTGTTTTTGTGCATCTAAATATTCATTTCTAACTTAATTTTTTTATAGGTTTAACAGTTAAAGAAGAATGAGAAACTTTATTAAGGTCTTTAAAAGAGAGCTTGTTTGCATTGAGGAGGGGATCTTCATCTTTTGACTTAAGTGGAGTGAGGACTAAAGTAGAGATGGAAAACAATCCCATCGACATAGATAAACTTTATGTTCTTGAGAAAACTATTCTTAAGGAAATAATGGTGGGATCTATTACTCACGTAGAACTAGAGATGAGAGCTAGTAGGGGAAGCCATTCTCCCCTAGCTAGGAGTTAACCAAAGTTGGCCTCTTCTGAAGTGATTGAGGGTGTTATTGCATACTTAAAGAGAAAAAGGGTTTACACCCTTATGAAATATGATGTTGTAACCTCAATTGCGGAGACCTTTCCTGTCATGACACCACCAATGCCTCTCACCTTTGATTTTAGTTGCAGAGAACCCTTCTATTACTATGACTTCTAGACTATCTTGGGTGGGAGGTTTAGCCTTAAGGATAACGGTCTATAGGTGGTGAAGCACTTAGAGAGGTTTCTGACCATTCATTTAAATATCCTAATGATGTCTGATGAGAGCTACAACTGTCATCTAACCTTTATTAGACAAATAACCTTCAATGTAAAAAACTCTCTTGTTTAACCTTTATTTTATTTTATCATTATTGTTTCTAACAATCGTTTGTTTTTTTTTTTTATAGATTTTCATGATGTACGCCTATTCTAAAAAGCATTAGATGACTGAGAGGAGCCAAGTGAGGGAGGCCATTACCAAACATAAAGTAGACCAGACTGCCCTTTAAAGGCTAAAGGATGAAAAGGCTTTTGTGGAGGCTAAACTGAGGGACATTAAGATAGTTTACGCAACACTGAAAGATAACATGAGAGGCCAGGTCTTTTAGTTGAGCTCCATTAAAAAACAGCTTTGTCTAGCTTATAAAGAAATGAACTCCCTAAAATAGAGGATGATTAAGATGAAGGCATCCTAGGATGTTATAAGGGTTGAGCTTATTGTTGCTAAAGAAGAAGCCCAAAGCTCTCGTGTGAAGTTGAAGGCTTTAAGAAACTATTTAAGGAGTTCCAAGAGTTTTCTAGAGGGTTTACAACACTGACTAAGAGAAATGTATGTAGACTTTAATGTTGCCTTCCATATAGTCCTTATGTCCAACTTCACTGATGTCTTCCTCGCTAGGACTGTAGGTGCCCAACGTGGAGAATACTCTACTGAGGAGCCTAACCTGGATATTTAAGTTTTAGCTCTCCAATTCCCCTTAGCTTTGTAAACAACCCTAGTTCTGTGGGGTTTTGCACTTTTTGTAATGATGTTAAAATTTTATAAAATTGTTATTTAATTCATTTTTTGTGTTTTTTTGAAATATTTTGTTAGACCTGTTTAGTTTAAGTGGGTTTAACCAAAATTGTTAAAATCACGAGTTAACTCATAAAATCATACGATTTTACGAGTCAACACAGGTTAAACGTGCGACATCACTTTGAAAACTCGAAAATTGTTAAAATCGGACTAGAATTGGGTAAAATCAATAAAATCGTGTAAAATCGGGTAAAATCATGATTTTAAAACCCATTTTATGATTTCACTAAAGTATATGTACTGCACCAAATTTTTACGTCCAGAGTCCAGCCCTTCACATCAGCACCAACCACCTATACAACATTTACCCTAGTCTTTTTTCTTTCTCTCAGTCATTCAACAATCACCACCACTAATAACCCTCTCATTTTTTTTCATTGTCGATTGCATCCTTTTCCCTAACCACTGTAAGTTCCAGATAATGGCATCCTCTCCACCAGCAATTGTAAATTATTTTGTAGTTCTTTTTTTTTCCATAATGCACTTGCTAAGGATCATTTTACATTACTGCTTATTTTTTTGTTTTCTTTTCAATATGAATTTCTTTCGAGTAATATGCTTATCTATTTAGGCATTTATTTATTTTCTTAAGATTGAAAAGAGCAATAGCCCTAGGCATGAAGTACTTGGTTTTTGGGACCAAGAAATGGCAGTGAGAAATGAGTGTCTAAAAAGGTGAAGACAGTGCTATATATTGGCACTGCACAATGTCTTTTTTATTTTTTCTCCCAGCTTTCCAAAAATGCAATCTAACTATGGTTAGAATTGGATTGTTGCTTATTGATCTTTCTTTAGACAATTGTGAAAAATCTTGATCCTTGCACACAATTCAAGCTCTAGACCAAAGTTACTATAGTTCTTATTCCTTGTAGTTTTATAAGACAGGTGTAGCCACCTTAGTACACTAACAAATTATTTATTTTAAGTTTGTTAATTGTTAGTTAATAAAAAACTATATACATGAATGAATAAAATAATTGTATTGTATTTTTAAATTATGTATGAATTTTTATTTGAATATGTATTTTAAGGTGCTTGAACTATGTACAAGTTTTTTATTTGAACCTTGTATTTTAAGATACTTGAAGTATATATGGAAAAAAAAACTTTCCTTGCGATTTTACGATCCATTTTACGATTTGAGTTTATATTATATTTTTCGTATTGTGTCAAAAATGCATTTTTGACAACCTTGGGTCCAACACTTATACTTAAGAAACATTTTAGGAGTAAATCCTTTAGGTTGTTTGTTTTGGTCCAGTGCCCATACTTGAAAGAATATTTAGGAATAAATCCTCCAGGAAGTTTTTATGGGTCCAATGCGTGTATTTAGAAAAAAAAATGAAATTTTGGAAAAAATTGAACTTTGCCTAATCTTAGTACGACTCGCCCCTTTCCTGAAACCAAAAGGAAATTTAGGTTACAAGTATAGCTTTTTTCAGGAGTTCTTTCTCCTTTAATCTAGCTGTCTATGAACGTATCTGAAGGTTGGTGCCATTGCAATAGAGAGACCTCAGACTCGTCCCTTAGAGAGGTGTGCAATTGCACTAGGGAGACCATGTCAATCCCTTGAAGAATTGTGCAATCGCACTAGAAAGATCGAGTCAATTCCTTTCTTAGAGAGTTATGCTCTTTTTCTAGAGAGACCCTTGATGAATCCCTTCCAATATGAGTTATGTTATCGCACTAAAGAGACCATATCAATTCCTTAGAGAATTATGCAATTGCACTAAGAAGATCAAGTTAATCCATTTCTTAAAGAGCTGTGATATTATATTAGGGAGATCATTAATCAATCTCTTCGAAGGTGAGTTGTGTTATTGCAATAGAAAGACCATGTCAATCCCTTAAAAGAATTGAGCAATCACATTATAAAGATCAAGTCAATCCCTTTCTTAGAGAGTTGTGTTATTGCATTAGGGAGATCCTCGAACAATTTCTTTCAAGGTATGTTGTGTTATCGCATTAGAGAGACCATGTCAATCCTTTGAAGAGTTATACAATTACACCAAGAAGACCAAGTTAATCCTTTTCTTGAAGAGTTGATGAGAGGCCCTTAGGCATTACGTGGAGAAAATAAAAACATTGTCATTTTGAATGTCATTTATATATTAGAAACTTACACTCCTTTTCTCATTAACTATGATACATCTTTAAATAATTAGAGTGTCAAGTGTGAGGAAGACTCTTCCTTTCCATATCTTATAGATGGTAAGTGTTTGTTTATACCACCCTTGTAACTTTGAATGGACCATCCCACTTTGGGGTCATCTTGCCCTTACTAATTTTGAATGGACCACCCCACTTTGGGGTCATCTTGCCCTTACTTTCTCTGTTGCTCGTAACCTCCAACTTCTTTAGCATAAAATCTCCAAACTCAAATCTTCTAGTGTTGACTCTTGCATTATGGTACTGGGCAATTCTATGCTAATAAACTTGGTTTCTTGGTCTCTCATTTATGCGTTTAAATCTCTCTTTAGTATATCATTGTCAACCAAGTCACTTTTCTTTTTGTTTATAAAAAGAAAAAAAGAAAAAGATAATTTTAAAAAACCCAAAATTAGGTTATGACACCTTAGATGAGGAATTATGACCCTATACTTCAAAATATTTCTTTAGCCCACTTCAAGCAAGTTTAACCTCCATATTTAATGCTAATATATAAGAATCATTTAACTTCCAAATCCTGTGCATCTCCATTTCATCGAGAATAGAAAGTTTTAAACCCCCTTATAAATCTTGTAGCACGTGGGCGCGATGATGCATGATTAAGCTCGCTGAAAAATAAATGTGCCTCCTTGAGAGGTGTGTGTTGTTGGGAAATGAAAGAGTTTGGGTTTAATCATAAAATTATGATTAAGGTCCAAGAGTCGCTACCTAGTATTATAGTTACTAGGAATTTATGGTCTGCGATAGTCTAGGTAAGGGGTTGGTTATGCAAGGGAAAGACGTATCACCTCTAGTGCACCCTACCTAAAATAAACTGCATTATTGTTTAATTGTTTTTTTAGATCAAGTTCCTATTTGTTGGTCTTATCTAATGTCTAAGGCAGATCTCCCTTCATGAAAGAGTCTTTACCTTGTCGGGTTTAATCCTAATCATTCTAAAGTTAAAATTTTAGCATCGTATTTATTTTACACTTTATATCTTTAATACCTAAGAATGTACTCTATTATGTAGTTTTACACCCCATAGATATTAAAGTCTATATCTAAACCCTAATATATAAAAAATTATTGGTAAAAGGTTTTTGATATTTTGGCAAAATCATAACGAATAATTATAAACTGGTTACGATATCCATTTTTTGTTTTTTAAAACATGAGATTTTTTTAAATGAAAATATGCTTGGAAAACTTTTTAGGATTTGCCCATATGCATGAAAACAAAATATTTTTTTAAGGGGAAATTAATTTAAAAGTTTTGAGATTTTTTTAAAGTTTTTCTTAGAAATATTTTGGAAAAAACCAAGTATTTTAAACAAAATTGATAGAAAAACACATGAGAAAATCAGAAATATTTTGAAATCCCTTTGGGATTTTTTGAGATTTTTTTATTTTTTAAATATATAATATTATAATATATTATTATAATTAAATATATTATAAAATATATGGGTTAGGTCGGCCCAGCTAACTAGGCCGACGAGCACCCCAACAAGTTGGGTTGTCATCGGCCCAACAGATTTAGGCTCCTTTTTTCATTTTTCATTTTTTATTTTTTATTTTTCATTTTTTGTTTTTTTTTTTTGCTGGGCTGGAATGGGTCTAGTCCAAGCTTGAGGGTAATTATTTCCTCCCATGTGTCCAGCATGCAAAATGAGTTATCGTTCTACATGCAAGAGGAAGAAGGAAAGATGGCTTTGCTGGCGTTATTTCCCCCCTGTCGCACGTGTGCGGCACCCTCAAAATTATTATCTTCTATCGATCTGGCAAATGTGTGGGGAGACAAGGAATTCTTGTCTTTTATGAGTGTAAAAATAGAATGAGAGTCGCCACCTAGTATTTTGGTTACTAGGAACCCTATTTGGTCTTAGAGATCGGGTACGGGAACTGGTTGCGTAAAGGGAAGGTATTAGCATCCCAAATACGCCCTACCTAAGGTAGGTTGCATTGTTTTATTGTCTGATAAAATCTAAGGTCTTGTCATGTTTTATAGTTGTTGGTCCGTCTTTGGTTTAAGAAAAGTTCTCCTTAGTAAGGAGGTCCTTGTCTTATCGGGTAAAACCTAACCATGCTAATGTCAACAAAATAATTTAATATCCGGAATACGTCTTACGTATAAGGTCGTAACCCCAGATATTAAAAGAAAATAAAATAATTTTTTTTGAAAATTTTGAAATATTGGCCAGTTCTCGTGACTTTAATAAACTGGTTATTAAAG
>Ga0325411_1006502_pt1 | contig 12821 bp, 7 predicted proteins | sample PopdelMetagenome_13_FD_206181 | JGI IMG/M metagenome (GOLD analysis project Ga0325411, IMG submission 206181) | Populus deltoides microbial communities from Bellville, Georgia, United States - Xylem-PdIQD-R4 | ecosystem: Host-associated > Plants > Phyllosphere > Stem > Wood/Secondary xylem... | reverse complement strand
CTAAAACTTCTGACTTGATTTTATCTAATTTCAAAGGAAACTTTATTAGTTCAACAAATATACAAAGAAGAGGATACTCCATGTGTGGTTTCCTAGCCTTCAAGGGGTATCTTGATATATATATATATATATAGACACACACACAAAGAAGAGGATACTCCGTGTGTGGTTTCCTAGCCTTCAAAGGGTATTCTATATATATATATATATATATATATATATATATATATATAGAATACCCTTTGAAGGCTATATATATATATATATATATGAGGAGGGGTTGAAGTCTTGAAAACTGCACCGCTGATGCGAAAATGAAACGGAGCAATTTGCTCAATACGCCTCCAAGTTGCAGGGGTACAGACAAATTAAAGCTAACTCCTGTCTAAGGCACGAAAATTCATTATTATTAAACTTTTTGGGCTAGAGGGTTGATCTAGCTAGCGCAAAAAAACAAAAAAAAAAAACCTTGAAGACATTGATCATCACCCACTACGCAACCACCGTGAAAACTAGAAGCCAGTCATTCTTATACGCGAGCTTTCGATTCCCAACTTAATTCGCTGTGGTGCTTTTGGTTAATTATCCAGCAACAAGTTAAGTATTGGTTCCAGCTGGTAGTTCTTTTGTTAAAAGACTGGTTTTTTCATTTCATGTTACGATGAGGTAATAAAAAATCTAAGTTGTTTATGAACAAGATTAAGGTGTTGAATAATTAAATTCAGTTAATCTTGCACCCCTAATAATCTGAGACTGATAACTTGTTTCTGGAATAACAAGATGACTGATATATATAAAAAGTCATTTTGTAGATTTAAAAACTCTCATATTTATGTTTTTGTTTTTTTTTTTTAATTTTGGGTTCATCATGTTCAATGCTCCACAAAAGAAAATTGAGGTTACGAGAGCATGCATCCAATGTCTGGCCGATTATATCAAAGTTTACGAAATAAATTGCTGCAGGATGGAAGCAGAATCTTCTAAACAGATTTAAATACTGTACGAACATCATTCTGAACACCAATCCTGCCCGATAAACAGATTATATATGGACAGCTCAGACGCATACGCAACTCAAATTGTCAAAAATTTCATTTTCTTTGGAACTGATAAACGTCGTCAAAGTTTTCTAAATATCAACAACATATAGAATCCATGAATAGATACCATACGATTCTCAAAACATAAAGGGCACTAATTAAATCAAGAGGGGATCATAATATGATCCAAGTCCATAATCCCCACTCTGAAAGCATATTAAGGACAAATATGGAATACTCAAAACCACCGGCGTCTCACATAGGTCGCCCACAGTACCAGTGCAAAACTACTTTTTTTCTTGATTATTTCTAGTATTATTATTTGCTTAACAGAAAAAAAAAAGTTGTTTTATTTTTATTTTTCTTCACATGTGCGGACTCCTGAAAACCGGAGAGTTTTTGAGCTTTGTATTTAGAATTTTAAAAAATAAATAACGCAGTTTGGTAAAATTTTTAAGAGAAAAAATTGGGTTTAAAAAGTATGTGAAAAATTTCACAATTGTGTTTCTAAATATCATTTTTGTAAACAACCGTTATTTTTTTAGCTATATTTTAAATTGTGTATCTTTTGTAAATTAATTAAACTAATTAAATGTCAACTTAAAATTTTATAAAGATTTAATTATTAAAATATAAGATTTAAGATTCAATAACAAAAGAGAAAAAGAAAAATAAAATCAGTTGATAGGAGAGAGAAATTGTAAAAAAAAAAAAAAGAATAGGTCACCATAAACACATTAATTAGGGTTTTGTTTTTTATATACCCACTACTGTTAGAAAGATTTCGACGAGACGAGATGATTCTAACAACACCTTGAAATATCACCAAACAAGTTCATAATTAATTCTAAATTAACCCCGAACAAAACTTTTAACTAATTACAACCTTGTTTGATGATTTTCTAAGTTATTGTTAGGATCATCTCTCATCGACATTTTTTTAATAATACTAAGAGTGTCGAAAACGAAGCCCTGATATATTCTCGATGACTCATTATTATTTTTTTTCCATTACATCAGCTTATCTCTTTTTTTATTGAATATAATTTCTTTACTATTGGATATTTATAAAATTTTAAATTGATTTTTGTTTCTACTAATTAGTTTAAATGATAAATAACTTTTGAAATAAGCATTATTAGTTTTACAACTATATTATTTCTGTAATATTCGTCAAATTGTGTTAAAATGATAAAAGAAAATTGCATCAGCCATGATGTTTTTAACAAATAATAGAAGACGTGGCTATCCGCAGGTCTGACTTTGTGCTTCAGACGTGCCTCTTTCTAATTTTGTATCCTTCTCCTCCCACCTTTTACTCCCCTCTAGCATCCCCATCCTCTTTTCTCCTCGATTTTTTGACCTTCTGACTGTGCTATAATTATTTTTCTGCCCTCACAAAATGGAACTGAGAAGAGGAACAATAATTAAATACTCCATGAAGAAGAGAAAGAAGAAATTGAAAAGAGCTTAAATTGTCTATGCAATTTTTATTGGTGTGAAAAGCAAAAGCGGGTGTCAGCTTCAGCTCAAGACTGATTGTCCCATCTTTTTTATTTTTTGTTGGTGAAAACTGTCATTAATTAATAATTAATAATTTTTTTTTTGTTAACAAAACACTAAAAGGACCAAATTAAAGGTCAATTTAAGATAATTTTTTTAGAAAATAGTAAAATTAAAAGATAAGGTACCTAAGTGAAAAACAACAGATGGAATGCTTGTTTTTTTAACTTTTGACAAAATATTCATTATAGTCCTCGTACGTTTTAAATTATAAATATTGAGCCCCTCTAATTTATGAAATTTTAAAAATAATTTGTCCACAACCTCATTCTTTTTATTTTTTAGCTCCTAGTTTAAGAGAAGAAAGAGAAAAATTTAACTGATATTAATTTTACTCTATAAAATAGTTGATTTTTATGTCAAAAAATAATAAAAATTTTTTGCTTAAATGCCTTTTAACTTTCAAAATTTATAAAAATATATATTTGAGCCCGATAAATTTTTTTATTTCAAGTTCTTGTGTGTTTTTTCAATATCATGTATGAATTTATAATTGTGTTTACGTGTTTTGGATCAAAAATATATTGCTAATCAAAAATTTTTTTGAAAAAATAAATTGAGCTTGATTTTCTATTGACCCTTGATCTCCGGAAATTAGGCCGACATACAATGGGTCACTTTTTTTTTTAATTTAAAGGCTGGACTATTAATAATTAAAAAAGGAGAGCAAACGATGCATTATCCGTTACCTGTTGTTAACAAAATAAAATGCTTGGCTCAGGGGCAGACCTATTTCATGGGCTATCCATGTGGGTAGGCCCATACACTTGGTATGATTGTTTTTTAATTTAATTTGTTTTTAATCATTTAAAATAAATAAAAAATATATTTAAAATAATTTTAGAAATAAAAATTACTAAATTTAATAGGGTGTATAATCTAAATCATAAGTTTAATAAGTTAAGTTAACTTGATTTTTTTAAATTTTTTTAATTAAATAATTTTTTTATTTTTATGCTTTCAGCGGGCATATATATATATATATATATATATATATATATATATATAGAGAGAGAGAGAGAGAGAGAGAGAGAGAGTAATCGGGAACTCTCCAGTAATTAAAATGCTCCTAAGATATGATGGTACATCTGTAATAAAGTTGATGCATGTAGGGTAAACAAAATCCTAGCCAACTAAAGAGACAAGAGAATCAGAGGCTTTTCCAAGAAAGCAGCTTACTCAAACAAGAAAAGATTAGGAACAAAATCCCTGGTTTTTAGCTTTCAATTTCACTGCCAAAACACCACCCCCTTGGGAAACCGCTGCGCCGCCTCCTTCTTTCCACAACACACCCACCAACCCCTTGCCCTTAAATACTCCCCTACCTCTCTTCCTTACTTATCTCTCTCTTACCATCTCCGCACAAAAACCCCTCCTCTAGCTCAGAAACGCTACCCGTGAGAATGAGCTGCAATGGCTGCAGGGTCCTGCGTAAAGGTTGCAATGATAACTGTACCATTAGACCTTGTCTTCAATGGATCAAATCCACTGATTCTCAAGCCAATGCCACTCTCTTCTTGGCCAAGTTCTATGGTCGTGCTGGCCTCATCAACCTCATTGAAGCCGCGCCCCAACGACTCCGCCCAGGTATAATATATACAGACACACATGCACAGTTTTTTTTTCCCAGTAATTGTTCGGTCTGATTTTGCTTTTTTTGTCTTTGCGTGCAGCTACATTTAGTTCATTGCTATATGAGGCGTGTGGCAGGATAGTGAATCCGGTCTATGGGTCAGTTGGCATGCTTTGGTCAGGTAACTGGGCCCAGTGCCAATCAGCCGTTGATGCAGTGCTCAAAGGGTTACCCATCATATCAATTCCTTCTTCTGATGTACCAGCACCGCACTTGATCTCTTCCCTCATCACCTACGACATTCGCCACGTGTCCAGGGACCAAAATTCTCCCGAACTCAACAAAGTCAAGAGCAGAACCCGGTGCAAGCGGTCCATTGGCACCAGGCCCAATTCACTGGCTGAGCCAACGGGCCGGCTTAACCAGGGAGAGTTGGGATTTGAACCGGTTCGTGAGTCGTGGCTTGGTCATGTGGGAAACGGGGATAGTCGTATCAAAGATGAGGATAGCATATTCGCTGCTGAAACTGTGGAGGATTCTTTGTGGAGTCGGGTTGAGCCAGACCAGGTCTCCAAATTTAATGGACAAAGTGATGATAGTGATCTTAGTTTGGAACTGACTCTTGCTTTGGTTTCGGAGTAAAGCACCAAATTAATTGAGTTGAGCATGCAGGTGTGCTAGCTAATTAATCTTCATGAGATCATGCATGGTGAAGCAATTTTGACGACTCAAACGGATAGCATATCACTTTTACATGCTCTTCTTTTGCTAGCAATTACCGTGTATATATGCATGCATGTGTGTGTGTGTGTGTGTGTGTGTGTTGGGATAATTTAGTTTTTTTTTTCTTGAAAAAAATCCGAAAAACTCTCCCTCGATCTATTGTTAAGTGGTTGTATGGGTGGGTGTGTTTTTATGGAGGAAAAAGGCATATATATATTAGGGACATACATTTTACCTTGGCTAATTTGGCGAGACATGTGTATAGATGATTTTCTCAAAATCCATGAAATTAATATATCGGATTTTAATGAAATGAAATAAACAAAATATTTCCCTCTTTTCTCTATATGTTCTTGCTCTGTGTTCAGCACTGATTAATTAATATCAAGAACGTACTTTCTACGTACTACATAACTTTGTTATTCAGACCTGTTCTCGTTAAGAAGATGTATTCATGGTTATAAGACTTTGATTCGGCAGGTCCATCTAGCCCATGACTCAGATAAACCGGTGAAATTAGATTTTGATTTCTTAAAAATTAACTTCAATTAAATTATTTTGTAAGAAAATAATAACAATAATAGGGTTTTTTCACTATCTAAATCTAGGCCAAACCTTGAATCGACAAGTTAACGTACGGGTTGACTTGTTACGCCCGGCTAGGTCTTATAATTGTGATATTATGATTTATTTAAGATATTATATCTCTTTCCTAATTTAGTCAATTAGGGATCGACAACTTAACTAATGGTCAACCATGTCACTTAAGTTTTTTTCTGCTACAACACTATAATTAATTCCAGGTTTAAACAAACGAGTGCAAGTGAGAATTGCTTGGGGGTGGGATTACTAGCTATGGGGTCTCTCTCTGATGTAGAGATTCAGTTATATTAAATTGTATGGTTTAAAAAACCAAAATGAATAAAAGTTACTGGGATTTGAATTTCGAAATATGGTTGGTCAACAGTCAAACTTGACCAAACTCTGCATCAATCAATCCACAACATTTGTCTCTCTTATGCTAATAATTTTGACTTTAATGGGAAAATAACGGAGTTGAAAGAAGAGACCGACTTTATCTCAAATACTAAACTTCAATTTTTTAGAGAGAGAAAGCTGCTAGAAATTTTGAAGAGAGAGAGAGCTCCTGGGTGGATAAAATTTAGCTACCAATAATTTTGATTTTGATAGTTATAAATTTATTTTTACGAGAATAACTCAAATATTGGGACAGTTTCAAACTTTAATGATATTGAAAAAAATTCAGGGTTTAGAAAAACCAAGAGACTAGTTAAAACTCACACCAAAAAGGCAAGAGATTAGTTAAATTGTTTGACATGTCAAACATATTGTAACCGTGATTGACTAGTCTTGTGTGATTATTAGTGTCATTTGTCACGTCATGGAATATATATTTTATTATTTTTATTATTGTTAATTTTTGTATTATGATCTCCTCCAATTAATTATTCTTTTATTTTTTTATAAGTCACATAAAAATAATCAAAATATTATGTTTTTTTATTTACAATTGCTTTGCATATTTTTATTTGAATAATCATGTTTTTGATAAAAAGAAAAAAAAACATGTCATGCATGCATTCATGGATGGGCATAAATCCAAAACTCAAACCTAAAAGCCAAAATACACACAATTCTTAAGATTAAACTGACTAGCTAAATTGTTTGACATGTCAAACATGCTGCAACTCCGTGATTGACTACTTTTGAGTGAATAGTGTCATTTGCCATGTTATGGAATATATATTTTATTATTGCCAACCTGACAAATCCTTATATATATATATATATATATATATATATGCAAGATGGATTTTGATAGATTGCCAATTCTTTCCTTCCTCTTATTTTTTTTTCCTTTTTTTTTTGTTTCATTCGGCACGCCCACCTGGCCCAATCAGAATATTTGAAAGCCGATTCTGTTTTTTTTTGTTTTTTGTTTTGTTTCACGATCCTGTATCTGCTTCTGACCGAACCGCTCCTCTCACTCGCTCTTCTCCTTTTTCAAGGAAGGGCATATACCCACCTGGGGCAGCGGATACAGATTAGCCCTTTTCTTTGACATTTTTTCCTCACTGGTTTGTTGAATTTGAGGCTAAAAAATTATCTGTTCCTACTTTTGCAAAGAATCGCGGATTTGAAGGCTCATCTGCAACGGGTCTTTGAGATATTGCACAGAACACTTCATAGCTGCTAACTCCATATCAAGAACTCGGTGGCCCATGTAATTCATAGCTCCTAATAAAGTATTTGGTAACAAATGCAATTATGCATGTATGTAGCCAGCATGATATATATATATTACAGCTATTGTTACTCCTAATCTGGCAAAAATGATAGGGACTTGACTCTGCGCCCTTAAATTGATAGAAGCCACGTACGGTCCCCATCTACTTTTTATAGCTTGTTTGTCCCTCCCTGCACTTTAAGTGGGCGCAATGATGTGGTCGAGTTTGATACATCAGTAATAGTAATTTACACTACACACGCATGCACTTGGTGCTAATTTTAAAACAACAAAGGGATTTTTAGCCTTGAAACTAACGCTGTGAAAAAGGGCCTTTCCTTTTCTTATTCATTCTTTCATGGCTCTTAAAGATCGCGTTTGTCTCCAATCCAATAAAATTGCAAGTTTGTCGTCTTGGTACTTCGACATCATTGACCTGATGCAAATTTGTCCAGGTGTATAGAGAGAGAGAGAGAGAGAGAGAGAGAGAGAGAGACAGATTCCATCACTGTAGTAGAGGTTATCCAGGGCTGTCATCTGATGGCAGTACTCAGAATGTCCTTGCATAATATAAGGAGAATGGTTTTATCAGTTGAAACTTTACATAAACACAAAGTCTCTGGTTAATCTTTTTACACAGCTTCTCCGTTTAGATATGAAACACTATGGTTTTACAAGCCAATCGCAGAACACTGTGGTCACCAACCAAAAAGGAAAAACTATGGACCTGGTGGTCAGTTGTTTTATGGGTTGATCTTTACAGCCCAAAACATGACTCGTGATGGTGAAGATATGGTCCACTTTCACGCCACGCTCGTCTGCAACGAAAGGCGAAACTGGGAATTTAATAGATGGGCCAATCTCACTTGAGTCCCTTTCAAAACCCACCCTTGCAAGTTCGTCTTTTCTAAACCACCCTGGTGGTCATAGATGGGGGACTCTGCATTATTTCCACAAGTAGCAGTTTCATAAGATTCGCATATCATTTTCAATGGTGATTTTATTCTCATATCCTTGATGGTTCTTTCTGAATAATCCCCAGAAAATATTAACGTTCCTCTTCAAGTGAATACAACAAAGCTGAAAAACGGTTGTGTATAGATGGACCAGTTACCCTACTAGTAACTATTCAATATTCATTTTCAGAAATAACAAAAAACTCAATGCTCCTTCAACTATTTTCTTATTTTTCCTTGCTTTCACCCTTCCATTGGAATCCTATATAGATCGACCAAGGCTATCTAGTTTTATTGCGGTCATAAGTATTTTTTAAAAATCTTTTTAATTAAAAGTATTTGATAAAGACTTATTTTTTGGGGGGGGAAATGTAAAAAATAATCATGGGAGAAGCATACACTCTCCATTTTAGTGTATAATCAATTAAAAAAGTACTTAATATATATTATATAATGGAAATGGAGGATATCTGCTTTTGCAGTGACATACGACATCTTCCATGATACTTTATTTCATGTGACATGCAACATTCTCTGCAAGAGTTTTTTAAAGTTTCCCTGGTATTCTCTGCATGAAAAGCCTTGAAGAAATAATATCACAGAGGAGGGGAAAAAGGGATGAACTTACCAGTTTTTTAACATGAAAAAGCAAGATATTATCGTTATCTTTATTTGCCATTATCTCTTCCATACTCATCACAAACTCTGCATTTTTACAATATTAATTATGATATTAATCCAAAGAAGATCTACACTCAACACAAACTTTGCACCTTCAGGTATATATCAAAACAAATAAAAGAAAACTGTACAATATTTGTTTTTCATCTTTTCACGTTTCAAAGAAGCTGATTTTTGGTGATCAAAAGACTTAAATATGTATTATTAACAATATTTTAATATCACCTTAATTTACATTACTAACTAAATCATATATAACCAAATTTATAAATAAAGAGGTTTCAGTTGGGTTGGGTTGGATTGTTAATGATGAGAAATAATTACCTAAATATGACAGCTTTAAAAAACACTTTTTAAAAAGTAATTTACACCTTCCAAGGGATCATTTCTTGAAATCCTAAAATCAAATAATGACAACACAAACTTATCCACCCTGGTAAACAAAAAAGCATTACGGTTATGTACTTAATTTCCATTTTTTAAAAATAATTCCATTAAAAAATTATTATTACTGAATATTCATGAGCATATTTTTATATATATTTTTTATATATGAGATATATAATTGTCATATACAAGTTTCAACGCTAGCGGCTAGTTTACAAAGACAATTGAACCACGTAGAAAGACAGACCCTAAAAAATCTGATACATGTCGAAGCAGCATCGTTTTAACTTCAACCCCATTATAAATCCTCGCCTATTCTCTTTAATGGGGGTTTTCTCCCGTATCTGAAATGTTCGGCCACACGTGTTTATGTCATGCACGCGTGGGCTAGCTCGTTTCCAAGCCTAGCACATGGGCCTGCCTGGTATAGTTAAGTCTGATGTCGGTCCATACTTCCTAAATTTTCATGTTGTTCTATGAAAAATCCAACAGACCCATCATGTTAATTTTTTACAAAATCCACCAATTTTTATTTTTTATTTAATCACATAAAAAAATTAAACATCTTGGATATTCAAATAGTTTTTATTTTTCTACACTGACCTTGGTATATATTACATTTCAAATTTTAGTTTTGTAGAAATTAAAATAATATGTTTTTTTATTAATAGAAATACGTGGCATCAAAATATATCCCCCCGCTTTAAAGGGATACCAAAAGTTAGTAAGAAGGAGAGGACACAGCACAAAATTTTATTTATTGAATCTGTGAAGATCCCCAGTCGAAAGGCCTCAGTAATATACATAAGAGTCAATCGTGATGATGTGCACAATCGAACTTGTAGCGAGCTAGAGTAGTTAATATTTATTTTCCGGCGAAGGCTGTCCGTTTAACGAACCTCCCTTTCATCCTGGGCCTCTTCTCTGCATTCAATTTCCTGACCTCGTATCTTATTTTCTTGGAGAACAGTCTTGTTCTCCGCTTCTCTCTATACCTGGATACTCTAGCTTCTCGCCCTCCGTCCACCAAAGCTGCAGGGTGTGCCCCTAATCCGCTCACATCTCCATAAGGGTGATGAAGTTGGGCTCCGCAAATGCCCTGGAAAATCCCCATATATGCAGTGTCTTAAATCAGGGAAAATATTACGATTATGTTTTTTAATATAAATAAATTGTTATGTTCCTGTGAAATTAAGTAGTTGGTTCATTATCATATGGATAAACTGAATTCACCTAATTAATAATTTCTTCATTTAGAAAACGATTTCTTTTCTATTTATTTTTCCAAAAACGGAAACATATAAAATAAGCTACAAAATCTATAATTAAATAAGGAACAAAACACACGTACTTTGAACACAGGATCCTATTTTAGTGAGTTAAAAATGAAACAAATTACCAACGATGAATATAAAAAATCTTACCATGCAGTCAGCGTCAGGCCAACATTCATCAGCGTCGAAATCGGGCCTGTAACCGTTAGTCCAGGGAGACCCCTGGCTTGCCCAAGCAGTCATGACAGCCTCATAATCCAGACTCAGCAGTGTTCTCCTCTTCTTCTTTGCACCACCATCATCTTCATATTCTCCATCACTGTTCTTCAAGTCTCCCTCTTCAATCCCTACCTTCTCATCTTCCTCTACACAAGTTGTAGGGGAGTCATAGTCAAAGCTCAACTCAAAAGGCGGATCTTTTGCAATATCAATCTCAATATCAGCACGACATTCCCTAACAGCTTTTTCTTCCATGCCTGCATCCTCTTCCTCTTCAACCTTCACCTTTCCATTGCCTAAAGGATACCCTTTCACCCCCAACTCGTTTTCTTCTTTACAGTCCTTAAGTCCCAGCTCCTCCATCCCAAAAGACTCATTTTCAAGACCCCTACCAAGCAAACTCTCCATATCAGCTGCAAACTCTGCAAGATCCATATCAGATGGTAGAAATCCATGCAAACTCTCAACATCCTTCCCTTCACTACCTCCTAACAAAACCTTTGATTCGGTTCCACTAGAATCAGCAGCTCTTTGATCAGTATCAGTACCACCGGCTGCTACTACTGCTCCCGCTTCATTCGAGACTGATGTTGAAGTGCATAATTCAGCAGCAAAAGGGTCAAAGATTGGAACCCTATACAGCAGATGCTCTTCTTCATTATCTTCAAGCGATATCTCATCTGAACCCACTTCAGGCACTAGTGGAATCGGAATATTCCCTGTCGTCTCTTCAATTTTTGATTGAGACACTGGCTTGCCATGTCTTGGTGTCCTGGCTTTTCTAGTGAACCCTCCATGCCATGATGGCATAGAATTCTCTTTCGAACCTGCGTCCAAAGATTTAAGTGATGCGGACTTTAAGCGAACCCTTTCATGTCTACGTGCTAATAGATTCGCAGAGTGAACTGAAGAGTCACAGGCTTGGCAAAGAAATGCATCGTCAGCTGCACAGTACCATCTAGCACGTTTTTTTATACAACTATCACAGGCTCTGGCAGTTCTGCCACCAACAGCGTTGGCCAAACTTTTGTTGCAAATCATGAGGCTGTGTTTTTATTCAAGAAACGAAGTTTGAAGCCAAAAACAAGGGAGAACGAAAAAATGAAATCAACAAAACTAGGGAATCGAGCAAGCAAAAGGGTTCCCAGAAATTAATCATTGGGTCATTGTGATTTTTATTTTTTGTGTTTTTTCAGTTCTTGGACCTCACAGTGGCTCAATAATTTGAGTATATTAGAGGGTGTGACCCACAAGGAGCGCTTTTGGAGTCCAGTGAACAGGATGGGGGCTCGCCCTTTATTTATTTTGGATTCACTTTTTGGGAGTTCTCCACATAGAAAGTCGTTTGCACTTTTAGGACCACAACAACAAGGCCTTATCTGCTTTTTTATTGGTTGAGTCTGTAAAGATTATCCTATTTTATGAGTTCTAACTGGCTGCCAATCATGTCAAGGGATTTTCGGTGGGGTCAGGAGAGGTGGCAAGGATGAGATTGAGTCTTCTAGGGCCCATCTCCTGCTCTCTCTTCTCTCTTCGCTTACCAACTGGAACGTGAAGGACACCCTTTTGTTGGCATGTTTCCCTGCTCCATGCTATAATAATTGCTTGAATATCAGATAAATGAAAAAACATTATACAATATAAAAAAAAGAAGAGAAGTTTTGTTGTACTTTACAGGAGGAAAGATTTAGAGAGAATATATATATATATATATATATATATAGTTGAAAGGAGTTCATTAAACTGTGAGAAAGTATATGAATATACAACTCTTTATTTGCAATGAAATTACTTTTCATGACAATAATTATAAATAATACTCTTATATAAGTCAAAGAATTAATTGCTATTGATAAGTTAATTATAGAAAATACGATAATAGAAGTCCCGCAACGAGGGGGCCTTTGACTAGCTAGAAACTAATTGCCAGGTTCCTCGTGTATTTGTTCCGGTGCCTATTTATTGTAAGATAACATGTAGTTGCAAATCCGAACTCCAATATAAAAAATTATCAATTAGTAAAATAGACATCATGACCACTACTACAAGATAAAAAAAAAAGAAAAAGCATGAAAATAAATATATTTATATTAGAGTTTCAGAAGTCATTATTATTTGTGTTTCATAGCTTTTATGTTAGAAATTTAGTGACAGCAT